>Ga0213869_10000097_pt1 | contig 69507 bp, 68 predicted proteins | sample PICome_10_FD_160083 | JGI IMG/M metagenome (GOLD analysis project Ga0213869, IMG submission 160083) | Coastal seawater microbial communities near Pivers Island, North Carolina, United States - PICO132 | ecosystem: Environmental > Aquatic > Marine > Coastal | place: USA: North Carolina... | reverse complement strand
TCTACAAGTATAATATTCTACAGTGTCTTCGGGATACCACACAATACGTTCTTTATCCACCCACTCAGTATATGGGATCAAACCTAAGAACTTGTTACGCACTTTTTGATATTCATATGTGACACCCAAGCGAGTTACCCTTTTACACTCTGGTAACAAATCCACAGGTTCGAATTCCCACCATTCGACTGGGCAGAATTCGCCGGCATAAACTTTTTTATAGGCTTGTGCTTTACTTGTTTTACTCATTTGTTTTCTCTTTCAGCAACTCGCTTGCGTAAATCGCTTGAACTAAAGCGGTGTTCACGTTTGTTAAAGTATAGTTCGATTCCACGTTTTGCACAGATAGCTCTGCCTGTAAATTTTCCATCTCTATACTCCTCTCCTAATATTCTAACATGAATATTGTACATTGTCAAGATATCTTCTAGATCTTTTTCTGTACCATAGGGGATAATTTCATCAACATACTTAACTGCTTTGAGTTGTGTGTAACGCTCTACAACAGTTTGTATAGGAGCGTTCTTTTCAGCACGATCTTGACTAGGATCTATTTGCAATCCACATATTAGATAGTCACATTGTTCTTTTGCTTCACGCAACATTTGTACATGTCCAGAATGTAGTAAATCAAATGTGCTACAGGTAAATCCTACTCTCATTGCATATACTCCACTAACTCTTTTAATTTCTCAATTAGTTCTTCGATAGTATGTTTGTCTTGTTCGTTTTCTGTATCAATTTCTACTTCTACTTTTATTTTCATATTAGTCTCCGAATTCAAACAAACTACCGAATGTTGTGTGCGACTTAGTATCCTCTAGTGGATAGTTCAACACACCAATCAAGTTGTCAAGTTTGTTATCGATAATAGTTTCTGCCATTGCTGAATCATCAAACGGAAGTTCTTTGAACCACTCTGGCAGTCTCATTTGATCTGTTGGATACGCAACACTTGTGTATCCTAGTGGGTTTTGTTTTAGTTTACAGACAATAACTTTCATACCGTCTACAATCTCTTCACTGTACTTGTCACCGTTCATACGCTTTAGTGTATTCCAGTTGATGCTTGCTCTTACGTGTCCAGGCATATTTGCTTTGCCTTGCTTTTCTTCTAGTCGACGATAGTGTCCAACTTTGTTTGCACGTTTAGGAGATCCTTTCTCCCAGCCTGGTCTTGCACTAAACTCTTTACGGAACACTGTAATGCGTTCAAGTACATCCTCTCTCGGCTTGTCTGTAAGCACCATTAGCAGCAATTCACTCAAAAACTCCTGCATAAACACAGGTGTGTCTGAACGGCGTAAGTCTAAGCCCATTGCCTTTACCTTGCCAGGCTTGCCATCAACATCTGTTCTAAAGCCTTCGTTGTCTACAACTAACGCTGCATAACGTTTCTTAGTAATATACAAGCCACTCTCTGCAACAATCTCTCTGCCTGCTGCAATAACGTCACTACGACTCTTTGGACAATGAAACGCTTTGCCCATCATGTCAACAAACGTACCGTCTACTGCTTCGCTTACTTGGTCATACAACGAAATAGCTTTTTCTGTATCCCACGGAACCTTGCCAGCTTCGACATCATCTTTTAAAATTGGCCAAGCACTAAAATATACAGAGTCAGTATCACCATATATAACGGCATCGCCAGTATGGTCATATACTCCAGTAATAACTTTGTTTGCTTCTGCACTCATATGTTTTACGATAGTACGCCCAGTAAGTGTAGTACTTTGACCAATACGCTTATCGAAAAAACGGCACCCAGGATTGAGAATAGCGCCATACAAACTATTAAGATTAATCTTTTTAACCAGCTGTCTTTTGTCCCAGTATTCGATTTCTGCTGCATTGCCTGCGTCCTTAGCTTTCTTTAGCATCTTCTGCAAATCTTTACGTTCACTGTACCAACGCTTTAGAATACCTGGAATAACACCTTCGAACTCAGTAGTAAAGATAGTACCGTTTGCACTAAGCATCCAAGGTTGATTACTATCGAAGATAACCTTGTATAGTTCAGCGCCACTTAGTACATCACTGCCACCTGACTCCCAGTCGATTGTTAGTACAATGTCTTTACGTTGCTCCATAACTGCTTCGTATTCTTCTGTAGAGAAACGTCCTTCCCAACTTCCTGCAAACGATTTTTTCTTTAGCGTCATGTCTTCATGTACACGAGCATCTGAAATCTCAGGCCGGATCTGTCCTACAACAGTTTCTGGAGCCATATTCAACGCACGAATCACTGAAGGATACAGTGAGTTCAAGTCCATTGACGCTACCCACTTGTGCAATCCTTTCTTAGGAAATGCAACATAAGCACCAGCTGCTTGTGTATTTTCCTCGTCACGCTTTGCTCTGTTGGGCACTTGTAACCCTCTGTGCCATGCTTCGTTAACAATCGCTTGCTCTGTAACAGCAACAGCACCCATTGTTGTTTGTAGAAGCACTGTGTTAGCGTGTGCGAGCTCGTTGCTCAAATCAATAAAGCGTAGTTTCTTGTCCAACTTGTCAAGTAGTGCAGTATCTTGAATGTTATATTGGATAAACTTGCGGAAGTCGTTGTTATAGAGTGCATCAAGTGTTCCTTCATACGGAACTTTGTTTTCACCTACTTCAATTTCACCAATTGCATCCAGTCGATATGTATGACGTTCTTCATAAGTGTACTTACGATACAAGTTGAGATAATCCAAGTGTACACGACCTACTAAGTCAAATGTTTCACTTTCCTTGCCAAACTTTTCGTACATACGCTTCTTAGGCTTTTGTCCCCACAAGCAAAAACGTCTTGTGTCGTCACTGCTTAGTACACGGGCAGTTCTATTAACAGTATACGGAATATCGTATCCTTCACTGTTCCAGCCACTTAAAATATCACTGTCTTCAATAAGTGTTAAGAAGGTGTCGATCATATCTGCTTCTTTCTCAAACAGCATCACATTGTCAATACCTTCGAGTTCTTTTTCAGCTTGCTCCATTGTAAGTGTTTTAGGTGGAACAGCAAGACATACCATAGTCTCTAACCATTGCAAATAGACTGAGATTGAAGTAATAGGCATAAACGGATCACTTGGATCAGCAAAGCCTTTCTCCGGATCAAAGTCAGTCTCAATATCGAAAAAAGCAATGTTTAGTTTAGGAGCATCTTGGTTAAGATAATGTTCACTCAAACACTGAAAGATAGGATTGATATCACTTTCAAACAGTTCTTTGTCTCTGTTGATAGCAACTTCTTTACGGAAGTCTTTTGTATTCTTACACACAATACGACTTAGAGGATCACCGTACACACTTTTGTACTTGCCTCGCTGGTCTTTATAATAAAAAGTATATTTTACTGGATATTCGCGATAAGTTCTCTTACCGTCTTTGCGTTCAACTGCTTTGATAATATCACTATCGCGGTCAAACATTGCGTCTACGTAGCTCATTCAATCTCCTTTGTTGCTTGTGGCCAACTAACCTTAAACCTGCTCTTAAAGTGAGCGACTCTGTAAAGTATATATTACCACCAAAGCATTGCTACGCCAAATCCGAATACATTTACCACACAAAAATATGCAGTCAACATCATCGGCCAAGCAAGGCCTCGTCTAATATATCCTAGCACTCCGAATATAGATCCAATGAAAAATCCTGGATATACTATAGTCATGTTAGGTTCGTAAGCAGTCATAGCTAAAGTTAAACTAGCTGCTACAGTGAATACAAAACTTAAGATTTCATAAAAGAATGCAGTCCTGTCAGTGTAATAACTCTGCATCCAAAACTCTTTAATTTTATTCACTATTTGTCAACACCTACAGTTGCAACAAGTGTTTCGAGATCATCAAATGCATCGGCATGCTTATCCCAATCACGTTTCTGTGCAATCTTAATTGCTTTATTAATTAGTGCTGGTTTAATGTCAAGTTCTTCTGCAACAGCTTTTACAGTGTCTTTAAGTCCACCCTGCAAGTCTTCAATTTCTTGTAATACAGTTACGCCTTCTTGTACAAGACGCTCAAGTTTTGCTTTTTCTTCAGCACCATAGGTACGGTCACTCATAGTAATCTCCTTGTTGAGTTATATTGTTAAGTTAATTATACGATATATTTAGACAAAAGTCAAGCGTTATTTTACAAAAGCGCCGATTCTGCCGTGGACGTCTGGGTATTCACGATAAGTGTATCCCTTGGGCGGAGTAATATCTTGCCCTTCCCAGACTGGGATGAAATGATTAATGTTGCCGTCGAAGTCTTCGTTGCGTCTTAGGTGTACTTCGATGAGTTTGTCGCTTATAAACTCGCAGTTCATCCAAGGATGATGTTCAACTAATTCATTTAGTAATGCAGGAAACGTAAATTTCTTGTCATCTCTGCGCCAATCAGTCCACTTTGTAAATGTATCTTCAGGCTTGTGTCCTTGTACACACAGCATTTGCTTACCTTCAAAATAATCTATGCTGTAATGATCGCCTTCGAAAAACTCGCACCAAAAGTGTCCTATTGGAAGATGCATTGTTTCTTTTTCGATCCAAACTTTTTGAGCGCCTAGTCCTAGTCCTAACATGTTAACACAAGGACGTACAATATAAAAGCCCGGATGCGGAACATCAAGTCCGACCGGGCCACTATTATATTTTAATTTACGAGCAAGTATTAGTTTGTCCATAACCCAAATGTGTTCTGGATCAATATTGTGCCAAACAAAGTCCTCAGCACTGTCTTCCATTTACTTCTTATTATTTAATTTGCGATAAAGCATTTCTTTAATTGATTCTGTTGTAGGATCGATCTTAGACTTAATAGGCTTTTTCTTTTTATTTTTAGACGCAGTAAGTTTGTCAATAGCTTTATTTGCTACAGCACCACCAACGGCTCTAACTGCCATTGCACCAAGAGCTGGCAATATTTCGTCAATTTCTTGTTCGTTGGTATCCTCTGACATTTTAGACATGAACTGATCAAATTGCTTACGCTTCATAGGATCAGCAGCAATCTTTTGTAGCGAAGAAGTATGTTGCTGAAGAAAGCTCTTCCAATCTCCTGGTTTAGGGTTTTTAGACTTCTGATTACTTTTTTGTGGCTTGGATGCATTTGGTTGTATTAGTTTTTTCAACGGATTTTCAATACCAACCGCACCCAAGGTATTATGATTGTCCCAGCCTCTTTTAAGTGCATCTCTTGCACTAATTTCGTCTAGATCATTTTCGCCTACTAGTTTGTCACGAGTTGGATTTTTAGTAGTACCTGCAGGCTGTTTCTTAATAGCGTCTTTGCCTTTGAGTTGACCTGCTGAGCCAGTCTTTTGTGCTTCAGTTAATGTAACGCCTGCAAGTGCAGCAAAGTCGCTTAGACTATAATTACCTTCAACTGGCATTGTACCTTCTTGCACTTCTACACTTTCTTGCACTAAAGATTCAGTAATTGGCGCATTTTCTTGCGGCATACCACCAGCCGACTCAGCTAGTTTGCGTAAATCTTCTCTAGGATCACTTGGATCTAGTGCAAATAGTTTATGTTGTAGTGCGTTAAAGTCCATTAGTCTTCCCAAATCTTTGCAAGTCTGTCGCCCATTGCTCTAATCTTTTCAGCTTCGCTTGCATTTCCATTTTGTGTTACTGGTGGAGTTTGTGAATTTACTAGCGGCGCCGCCATACTGTTTGACTGCATGACTGTATCTGAACGATTGCCGTCTGTAGCACTAAAAATATCTTCAACTTTTTTATACATAATATTAATCCTGTTTATTTTTTGTGCTTAGGTAAGCCTTTGTGCTTAGTGCCTGCAAAGTCTTTTAGATCTGCTTTAGACATTTTTGCCATCTGTGCTGCTGCACCTTTACCTTTAGGTGTTTTACCTTTTTCTTTAGCTGCTAGTGCAATACCAGCTGCTTGTTGTTGTGCTTTTGAAACTGACTTTTCAGATAGTTTTGCTGCTAGGCGATCTTGTAGGCTTTCAGTTTTCTTTTTATTAGCATGTATAGCTTTGCGCTGTGCATCATTCTTGTACTTGCCTTCTGCAACAGCATTACAGTTACAATGCTTACAAGTTGGAGGACATGTGCAATCTTCTGCTTTTACATCACTACCGCAGCATTTGTCTGAACAATGCGTATCCTTAGCTTCAGTAACTTCGCCCATAGGACTTTCTTGATAGTCTAGGTGGTGATAAACACTACCGATCATGTCTGCTGATTTAGTAATTTTACTTTGTACCCAACCTTCTAAGCCTTCAGCTTCACTGATGCCTTTGAGCATGTCGTGTAGTTTGATAGCATACTTTGCTAGTTTGTATAGTTCAGCACGAGCCATTTGTACTTCATGGTCACGTTCGGCAGCGTGTGCTAAATCGCCTAAACCTTCTTTAAATTCTTTTTCTCTCATTGAGGAACTCCAATACGTATTATGTAGTATTTATGCTTTATTACGCTTAGGCTTCTTTTTCTTGTTGCCAAATAGGTTATCACTATCTACACCATTCTTAGCAGTGCCGTCTGCATTTTTAGGTTGTCTTGCAACTAATCCGCCGACGGGTGTTGCTACACTTGCTACTGCGCCTGCACTAGTTGTTTCCACTATTTCGTTCATTTTCATTTTGCATTCCTGTCGTCTAATATGTCTTGTATTACTTGTGATCCTTTGTGTGTGAAGAATCGAGGAGCAATACTATGTATTATAAGCATTGGTACAAGTAATTGTAAACGTAGTGCTACCCAAAGAGCTGCTCGCATATGCTGTAAGCCGGTTTCGTTTTGTTCTTCTAAATGTTGTTTACATTGTTTACTAAACATTACTTCTTTTTCCCCGACTTCATATTGGCGCACCAGTGATACATTTTAGCCTTTTCACCACTTGCATTTTTAGCACGTTTGCGTAGTGCTGTAACACTACCATTGCAACTAGCACCACTACGTTTTACACGACCCGGTCTGCTTTTGCCTTTTTTCTTACCATCAGCAAAGTTTTCACTGTATGCTTTATCTGTTGCTGCTTTTGCACGATCAGCATCAGGATGTTTAGGATTAATAGTTACAACTTCGCCATTCATTAGTTCACTGATGTTAGCACTCTTGCCTACTTTGTCTAACAGTATGTGCAAACTATCGTTAGGATCATAGTCGGTTTCATAACCTGGCTTGCCACGTACTTCTGTACGCTTGCCTGTAGCAGTATCTTTAATATGTAATACTAATAGTTCTTTGTCACGTTCTAATTGTAGTTTGTAACCTTCAGCAAGTCCTAGATTAAACAACACATTAGTTGACTTACCTTTTACACGTTTGCTTAGAGTAGGCGGACGTCCGTCTTTGTCTACTTTATTGCCAAACTTAGCAGCTTGTTTTGTGACTTCATCAGGTCCGACATCAACAGTTTGATTCTGTTTAGTGATGCGTCCAACGCCTTCTGTGATGTCTCTAATACGCATACTACCAAATCTTTACTATATGAAAGTCTACAGGTTTTAAAAATTTAATTTCATTCTTTTTGCCATCTAAGTCGTAAAATAAAAAATACTTAGGAGTAGCCTTTGCTATCTTTTTTGCTTGATAAAATTGTTGTGCTTTCTTTTCAGTACGTGAACCATCTGAGTGTATGGTTACTTCGCCGGGAACAGTTATGATTAGCTCATACTCTTCTCGCCAAACTTTTTTCCACCAAGTTCTTAAACCCATTACTTGCGTCCTCTAAAGCCTTTAGGCATATTCTCGCCTGTCATCTTAGGCAATCCAAACCATAATTCAAACCATTCTTTGTCGCCTGGTTTGATATTATCTTTACGCATCTTCTTAGCATTTGCATTAGCAGCGTCACTAATATTCTCAAGAGTATACTCTGTGTAACCTTTGAATTCGTTTACGCCTGCAAGTTTCTTTATACGCTCGAGTTCATCCATTACGATCTCGCCATTAATGATTCGTTTGCTTTAACAAGTTTATCGCCTTGTTTTTCCATATACTTTTTAAGTGCAACTGCACCAATGATAAGTGCAACTGCCATACCGATTTCGAACTTGTTATCGATCAACATCTGTGCATATTCTGCACCAATCTTGTCTTTGACCCAATCCCATCCTTGATCAATATAGTATGCTGCTGCCGCGCCGCCTATAATTTTTCCACCATGTTTCTTTAGTAACCATTTGATTACTGGCCATGCACCGTATCTAATAGCCCATTTAATAATCCAAATTGCTGCTGCTACAAGTGGCACTGCTTCATTAAGATCGTCTTCTTTGACTTTACGCATTTTCTTTTTCATCTTCACTTCGTCAGGAGAATCACCAAAGTATTTGTGTACTAAATCGTCAAGTTCGTTGTGAAATTTCTTTTCATTTTCGGGGCTAACGTCTTCTGCTGCTACAACATCTTTAACACCCATACCTTTGCGTACAGCATCATACATAGTCTTGGCAAGTTTCTTATCTGGAACACCTTGTGCAAATGCTTCTAGATTACCTTCAGCGGCTGCTGCTCGCATTTTGCTTGCGCTCATACCTTCTGCACCATCTGCATCTGGATCACGCTCGCCTGCGCTTACTACTTTAATTGAATTAAATTTAAAAGGAACATTACCTGCTTTATCAGTCTGTCCGTTGTATGTGTCGAATAGTTTTTGGAAAGCGTCTACACGATCTGAACCTGCAATAAAGATAACGTCAGTATAGCCTAGACTTTGTAGTTGTTCTAATGCTTGTACAGGTGTACGTACTGCCTGATGCCCAATGTTAATGCCTGGAAAGAATTGCTTTGCTAACTTCATTTTAGTAGCAAAGTCTAAAGGATCAGTTTTAGGTTTTTGTGTTTGAGATAAAAAAAGGTAATGATCGCCGTCGATACTAGTAATCTTATCTACAAGTTTAGCGTGTCCTATTGTTGGCGGATTTAATCTACCAAATGCTAGTACTGCTGTTTTTCCTGGTGCTTCAAATAATTCTCTTAATAACATTAGTACGCTCCATTGCGTATCTGTGTCATTTCTTCGCCGAATACTTTGTTAATTAACAATCCTTTGTCTTCAGGTTTGAATACATTTTTCATACTGCCTAAGTTAAACTTATTACAATATGTTTCCATAGCACGACCGCATACTTCGCCTAAACATTCTTCTGCAACACACTTTTTGTTGGTGTCAATACGATCTTTCATGTTCATAATAGCAGGAAATAACTGCTTGCGATAAAACATTGGATCGTTGCGCATAAAGATAGCAACGTCATCTACTACGTCAAATGGTAAACGGTCGTCTGTTGGTTGTGCAAATTCATCTATTCTCATTTTAGTTCCTTACCACTTACGGCACGACCAATAACGAGCTTTGGTTCTCGGTCCTGGATTATCACAATTATGTCTTGCACGGAAACTACGTCTACGTGCTGGATTAGACTTTTTAATTTTCATGTCAGGATCGCCAAAGTTAACTTTCTTAACATTCTTGGTCTTAGGATCCTTAACGTACACTTTAAACTTTTTAACATCGCCGCGCATAGGCTTGCCTAATGGTACTTTGCGTCCTTGATATTCTGCTTCATCAATTTCGTCATCTTCATTGAACCACATAGTGCCATAGTTTTCAAAAAACTCATCACCTTCGTATGTTTCTTCTTCAACTTCTGCATCACCTGCACTGATTTCAATATCAAAGTCTTCGTAGCCTTGTTCAAACATATAGTTTGCTAATTTTTCAGCATACTCGTTTGCTTCGTCTTCTGACAATTCTCTTTGTAGAGGAATTTGAAATACAGTTCCACCTTGTTCAGTTTCGTAAATTTCTTGTTCTGCAAAAACGCTCTCATCTAATAATTGAGCGCCTTCTTGCTTTTCCATTACTATTCTTACAAAATGTTCCATGTTGTATTCCTATGCTGTTAATGTATTTATGTAAATATTAACCACTAGCAGAAAAAGTAAATAATCTACCGTTAGTTCCTACATTATATCCGCCGACAACAATATTATTCCACTGTATCTTTGTAATGTTAAACTCTTGATTTGCGCCGCTAAATCCGTCTGTTAATTCAGCGTCTGTAAATTCTCTCCAGGTTGGAGGGTTATTTGGCCAACTGCGACCATTAGCTTGATTACTACCATAAAATATCCACATAGTTGCATAAGAACTATTAGAGCGGTTTTTCCTACCAGTAGTTACAATTTCAGTGTCCCAGATATCGACACACTCTCCAAAATGATCATTAAGTTTGTCACTAAAATACTCTAGTTGCAAGGTCCAGGTATTGGTGTCAGATGGCCTTGTCCAGATGTAGATCCCGCCATAGCCGCCGCCTCGTTCAGGCGCTCCTAACACAATAGTATCATCATATATTGCTATAGTTTCCTGAAGTCCAATACCGTTGTTTTCGTCAACTGAAGAAAACAACGGTGTATCAAATACAAACTCGTCGTTGTCACTATCGTAATCAAATACAGCTACTAGTCCTTGTTGAGATAGACTACTACCTGTGATTTCAGAATTTCTATGAATTGCGCTGATGCACAACACATTATTATGAATTGCAACACTTGTTGCCCAGCTGCTGCCGCAAACGGCAATAGATGTTCCAGGATAATTGGGGATACTTATTGTCTGTGATAGAGTCCAAGTAGAATCACTGCCTGTATAATAGTTATTGTTTATAATTAATTTATCTTTAAAAATATCAATAGTTTTACCAAAATTTGTATCAATGCCAGTTAATTTATTTACATAAGTCCACGTTCCACTACCGCCTCTTTGGTATATCAACACAACTCCAGGTGCAACTCCTGGAGATACTTCTTCATTTGCACTTATATATGCATAGTCGTCGTAAATTAAAACACATCGTCCAAAACTAAGAAATGTTCCGCTCGGAGGATCTAATTCGTCTTCAAATACATATTGATTAGATTGATTTTTTTTATAAACGTACACTCTATTTACGCCGCTGGCTAAAAATCCTACTATTAGAAAATCTTTCCACAAATCTGTTTTTTTACCGGGCCCACCAAAATAATCATTAAAATTTGTAGTCAATGGATTATTTAATGTAGTTTGGATAGTATTATAGGGGAAGACCGGCCGTTGAAGTCCAAAGTTAAACTCACTAGTTGTTGAGTATTTGCCATCACTTGCAGTTATATCAAATACTTGTCGAGATGTGTCTTGGCCTGGAATAATAGTTAGTACATTATTGGACAACGCTGAATTAATTATAACATCATTAGGGTCTTCGTCCGGCGGCGCATAGGACCAAATCACAGATGCACCTTCAGGATCAACAGAGGTAAACTCATAGTTTAATGTTTGTCCATACTCAAGAGCAGATACAGTTACAGATAAAGTACCGTCTGATAGCAGTGTTGGAGCACTCGGTGCTTGATTTGTAATTGTAAAAACTGTATCTGAAGTTATTGTGTTTACACTGTCACTTGCTGTAAATCTAACAGTAAAACTAGTATCATCTAGTGCACCAAAACTAAATGTATTTTGATTTAGACTTAGTGTATTGATACTTAAACTACCGCCAACAACTTCGTAACTCCATGTAATCGGCAATCCGTCAGGATCTGTTGCAGCAAGATCAATACTGTACGAGCCCCCAATCGGAATACTAACAGTTGCAGGAGGCACGTTGTTTAGTGTAGGTACTTCGTTTGAAAGTTGTATAGGTTGCCAACCACTGTCGTATACATATAGGCTCGACACACTTTTAACAAAAGCTAGTGTTCCTTGTATAATATTAGACAGTGGTAAATCTTCCGGTAACTCGTACGTTACATAATTTTTACTTGCGCTGTTTTTTATATTTCTATATGATGCAGTCATATTTTATCCTAAACTGATGTGGAATATTTCACCTACGTTACTAATGCCGCCGGTACTATTTCTATTTATTGCACTCACTAATCCGTAGTTACCATTTATTGCAACAGCACTTCCGAATGCATCACCAGCGGAAATATTACCGGGTACAACTTTTGTTAGTTGTTCGTAAGTGCTATTATCACTGTTCCATGCAAATCCGTAGGCAGCATTTTTACCAGACGCACCTATCATTACTGTGTCTTTGATTGTTTCTGCAGGATATTCTGTATTTGTACTAATACTAACACTCTTACCAAAATAATCATAATTTGCAGGGTCTTCAGGTTGTATAATATTTTGTTCTGTCCAGCTGTTGTTTGCTGTGTTATAATAGAATTGATAAGCTAAGCCGCCCTCTAGTGTGTTAAAATCACTAAACGGAACTCCGACAACAATCTTACCAGCTAGTATACTTAGGCTAGCACCAAACTGATCACCAGCGCCGTCGTATTGCCCTGTAAGTTTTGTCGTAGTAACAGTTGCTCCACCACCGGTTGTCCAGTCTCCAATATCATTGTCAATTGCAAATGCAGCGCCTCTACTCAAACTATCTCCTGGAGCACCAACTACAAGTGTTACATCAGGCTGTGTGCTGTCGTCTTCTACAGCAACCGCAATAGTTTCTCCAAATAAACTGCTGGCGCTAGTTCCGGTTACTGATGTATACGACAAACCCGGTGTCCATGTAATTCCCGAGTTAGTAGTAGTATAAGTGTATACTGCGCCTCGATTACTATTAACTCCCGGCGCACCTGCAAACAATATATTGTTTCTTATAGCAACGCTTTTGCCAAAGTATGCATTGTTAGCAGCTGGTCCGTGTTCCTTGTGTATCTGCACCCAAACGTCTCCGGTTCTAGCAAAAATGTAAACTGCTCCGTTGTTGATATAGCCGTCGTTGTCGTCTGCCCATGAGCCAACTGCCGCAAAATTTCCGTCTTCGTTTATACTTACACTGTAACCAAACTGATCACCTAGACCTGCATCAGTTGCAGAAAATTCTCCTAAATTTGTCCAACTAGCACCGTTGCGTTTCAAAAATGTTATTCTCCCTGCACTACTACTAGGACTGCCGTAGTTGTAAGCGCCTGCAACAGCATAAACACCTGTGTCGTCAATTGCAATAGCATTACCTAAGTGTGTATTTGCAAACGTTTGATTTAAATTAAGTGTACTAGTTTGCTCAACATTCCATCGTTCTTTTCTAACTACAAAACTAGTTGTGCTTACAATTTCGTTAACAGTATCACTTGCTCTAAATGTTAAATTAAAAGTTGCTGCTTCTATTCCTTGTATATTAAAATTTTCGTTGTCTGTAGTTAATGTGTTATCGCCTAAGCTACCAGACGTTAGCTGGTATGTAAAAGTTCCTGCAATGTCTTCAGGATCTAGATATGCAAGAGTGTTCGAATAAGTATTTCCTATTAGTATTGTAACATTAACATCAGGTTTAGACAACCATGTAGGTGCAGCGTTATCTGAAATGACAGGTAGCCAACCGGCGCCAGTATACACAAACAATCTACCTACACTTGCAACAAATGCTAAATCAGCAGCTAGTGCATCACTGGGCAATTCTTCCGGAGCACCGTATATTCCTAGTTTTTTAGTTGAACTATTTTTTATAATTTTATATATTGCCATTTTTTATTATACCCAATTTAACTTAATGATAGTGCTGTTTAGTGTTAGGCCTTGTCTAACTGCTGCCGGCGGCAATATTTCGATAGTGCTAGACCCTGATGCATCTGATGTATGACTAATTGTAAGTGTTCTGTTTACAATAGATGCACTTACAATTATTCCGTCGACATTTGTTGTATCGCCTATAGTATAGTTTTGTACACTGTCTATACCAGTCGGCCACAAATCAGGAAGTTCAATTTCAATTGTGGTGCCGCCTGCTGTTATATTACCTGACTCTAATATTCCTGTAGAATAATCAGTTGTAAAGTTGTAAGCACTATTTAATATTTCTGAGTTAAGATTTACTTTAGAAGGACTAAGAATAGTAATTTCTTCTGTAATAAAGTCGCCTACTACACATTGATAACCGCTTGGAGCAATTACTGCATTAGAACCAAATTGTCTAGCAAGCCAAAAATCGACACTGGTATTTTTAATATAGTTTCTTAACCCTGTAGGAATGTAAGAGTTAGCATAAGTCCAAGTTCCTGCATTATTATAGAACGTTATAACTCTACCAACTTCGCCAGTACTATCAAATTCTGCTGGCCTTCCGTCAGGACCATGATAAGGCGCTCCTGCAATAATTGTACTAGCAAACTTATCTATTGACACACTATGACCAGTTCTTTGACGAGGAGTATAAAATTCGTCATTGGGTGCTAGTATATAACCTTGGGTATATCCGTCATTAACATTTCCTGTAAATGTGTATACTGTTCCTCTATCTTCATTAAAGCCCGGACAACCTACAACAATAGTTCCACCGTCTGGAGTCATATCTACACTGTAACCAAAGTCGTCTCCTTCATAGTTAGCTGCAAGAGAATGTACTAGCTGATAGCCTCCTGTGGTATATTTGTAAACTAGAACTTTTCCGGATTGCGCATTACCGTCTCCCGGTTGTCCGATTGCTATTACACTACCGTCTCCGCTTATTGCAAGATCTTGTCCTGTGCGAGAACCATCACTCCAGAGACTTGTTATATGATCTATCAACTGGAAACTATTATAAGAACTGCCTACCTTTTTAAACACTGCAACAATACCATTGTTAGTACCATAGTTGTAGTCACTAAACACAATGGTACTAGCATCGTCACTTATTTCACATCTTAGTCCAAGCTTGCCAGTAATATTGTATATGTCTCTAAAATCAATATCTTGAATTTTGACAAACGTGCCGGTGGCGTTTTTTGTGTAGACTGCTGCACTATGATTTTGTCCCGACACTTCAGGATCGACACTACCATAAGCAATTGTAGGTGCGCCGATGACTAGTGTATTACCATCTGGCGTAATACTGACTGCGTGTCCAAATGCTTTCCCGGCAGCATTTGCCGCAAGTCCAGGAACATATGTATCTTGTATTCTTTGTACTTGATTCCACACAGTATTGCCGCCGTCTAATTGCAATTGGTAAACATAAACTTCTCCAGTTTCGGTCATTACGTCAGTGTTGTCCCAATTACTTCTAGGCTGTCCAACTACAACATATGAACCAGATGTCGATCCAGGCACATCTTGGTCTGACATATCTAGTGCATATCCGTAGTAGTAACTTTGATCTGCTTGTTCGTTTCCGTTTAAATTAGGGGTTTTACGATTTACAACAGCACTGCCTCGTAAATCGCCGCCGTCGAACGGTCCTAGCTTCCAGCTGCTATAAGTGTTATATGTAAGGGTTGCCGCCGTCTCTCTTTCGTCGCCTACTTCGACATCTAAATCTATTACAAACTTATCATGTGTAATTGTATCCGGAGCCACCGTTAGTTCATAACCATCACTACTTTCGCTCAACTCGATCTGACTTAGTGACTCTGTACTGTCAGTAAACGCATAATGCCATGTAGTATCAAATGTATCGCTAACCGGAAGTGTCTGTACGTCAGTGTTTCCCCATTCTAATGCAATCGTAGTGTCTGTAACGCTAGAATAATCAAATACAGCGTTTTGTGTAATTGCTGTATCTTTTATCCTAACATCGACTCCGTCAGTGGCTATACTTTTTAATGTATAATTTCCTGATGCTAATAAGTTAGGATATAATACAACTGCGCCACTTGATAAACTAGTAGAATTTTTAAAATAATTTGATATGTCTCTGCTGTACACTTTTACGCCTGTATTAGTTAGTAATATAACACTGTCTGCTTCGTTATCAAGGACACTAATATCTTCAATGCCTGAAATATTTATGGGCTGTTCGATATTAAACTTATTATGCACATCTCGAGCGAATATAAATAAACTACCTGTAGATGCAGTTGCTAACATATTATCATTTCCTGATATATGTCTGCCCCAGCCTGATGTAGTAATATTCGATGGAGTATATGTACTAGGTGTGCCGCTGAGGCCTATGCCGACATTCTCCACATTATGATTCCTACTATACTCTATTAAGCCATTTATGCCAATAGCTAGCCAAGCATTAGTAAGATCTTTATCTGGTAATAGTTTACTATATACACTTATGTCAATCTGATTATCGTTAGTATCATACTGTGCATCGTATGTTATAATGAAATTAGCAATATCAAACACTTGATCACCGGCTTGTCTCTCAGTAGTGCCTAACAATGTCCAATTATAAGTCGGTGATGAAGATGTAGGTGTTACAGATTTCCAAATCTTAGGATTGCTGACAACTGTTGATGCCTGTTGACTTATTTTTATACCATTTACCCATAAGGTATGTGTTTCTTCCACACTATTATAAACAATTGCATAATGTCGCCATACGCCGTCATTAGGTGCTACATCGAGCCATTTAACACCTCGAAAAGTTGATGGTTGGTAATAATTTTCATGAAATTCAAGCCGTCCTCCTAATATCCTAATACCAAAACCTTTTCCAGCAATGTTAAAATCATTAGTAAAAGCCTCAGCTGTAATAATACTTGATACACTACCAATAGTATCGCTACATCTATAATGAAACTCTATAGTAAAATCCCCAGGTGGTTCAAATAGTAATGCTCTATCAGTTTCAGGATCGGTTAAAAATAATCCGTGACGTGCATCATCAGAAGATCTAAGACTGCCAGTAAATGCTACCGGAGGCGAAAGTAGATGATAGTCAGTTGTAGTAAATGTTTGCGGCGACTGTTTAATAGTCTCTTGTATAGATTTTGTAGGGTTATTTGATGCTGAATTAAAGACAGTTACATTCTCAGGTGAAGCCCATGCCATGTAACTTTTTGCAAACACTCGTTGTGCAAATCCTCGTCTTGATTGATCAATGATTTCGTCCAACATACCATTTGTTTGTCTCTCAGCAAAAATATAATCTCTTCTAAGTTCTCCATCTCTGTTACCTAATACTGTAACATGATCATTCCAATCAATTGCCCAGCCTGCTGCATCAATTAGTCTCGGTCCTGCTTCTAGGATGATGTTGCCGAATTTTGCCAAACTATGTCCAAAATTATTGTTGGTAACCTCGGCCTCGCTCCACTGATTGTGGCTAGTTAGAGAAGAGTGTAAACTCCATTCTGATGTATCGATATTAAAAATATAAGATGACATTCCACCTTGTGGGGTAATCCAAGGTTGCCCGATAACCAAATAAGTATCATCAGATGTAGCACCAGTGTTTTGTAATATTCCTCCAGCGAGATTACCAAATCCTGGATTTGATACTGATGAAGGAAATTGTAAGCTACTATGATGATTATAATCATTATCATAAAATTCTAAGGCACCAGCTCCAAAAATAGATCCTCTGTGATACCAATGGCCGTAGTAGTACCACTGTCGATATGATGCTTCAAGAGTGGACGTACTTCTTTTTGAACTTTGTTCGCTTGTAAAAAATTGACCTTTACTGTTAACTCCTGTGTAAGAATCTTGATTACTTAGGGTATGAGGATAAGCGCTTTCAACCAAAGTAATTACCTTAGTAATAGGATTTAAACTAAATGCACTAATTGTACTATTTCGACTTTGATGAATATCATCGCCTGCTGGCAAAGTAAGTCCAGGATATACTAACCATAGCGAAAGAGTTGAATCATATTCTAGTCTTTGCATATTACTACCGGTGTAAAGGCTAGTATACTCGTATAGTCCAGTACTTGCGGCGCCTATATTATTTGATTCCATAGTTAATGTTTTAGATAGCGCATTAACACTAAATCGAGTAAGACCAACAATAATATTATTATCATCGTCCGAAGCTATTGGACCTAATATCTTATAAGAATCGTTAATATTTGTTGTACTAAATGAATCTAATAGTGTAATAGTACCGTTAGGTGAAAGATCAGCAGGATCAAAATCCCATAGTTCAACACTATAATTAGTACTGTTAATCTTCGTTGTTGTTACTAGATGATACACACCGGATATTTTTACAAATCCAACTTGCTTAAAATTAACATCTTGCCCCACAGCTTCGCTAAATCTTTTGGCAATAGTTCCATTAGATACGTAAAGCTGTCTATAATCGTATCCAGTTGCAAACCAAGTACCGTCAGACGATGATGCTGCAGGGTGATGGCCTTGGTCATAGCTCGGGCCATGATTTCCTATCCCTATCCCGCTAGTAGTTCTAGAAGAACTAACAAATGAGATTGAATTGTTAGTATAGGTCAATTTTATTACTTCAGCACCTTCTGGGTAAGTTCCGTGCCACATGAGCCAAATTATTCCAGTTCCGGCAGCACCTTGGTAGTCACGATGGTGTGATCTAAAAAACTTAGGTCTATTATATTCGTCTGTATCTATTGACGGAGCAACAGCTCTAGTAGCTACCGTCGAAACAGCATTACTAATGGGATCATATTTTTTTATAGATAGTAAAAGGCCGTCGTATTGCCTGTTACCATTAGTAATAGAGACGCTATAACTAAATTCAATAAACTGTGTTGCGTCTAAATCGTTTTGATGTAAATCAGTAAAGTAGTACCAGTTAGTATCTACATAGTTTTCATAACTCCTACTTGAGGAGCGATATATATCGTAATCTCGTTCAACTACATCATCAGTTAGTGTAACTCGACCTATTGTTAGATCGGCATCACCTGTGTTATTTTCTCTCCCTAATATCAAGTAGTCTTCAGTAGCATAGATATTAGTAATTTTTGAATATGAATTAGTAATATCATCAGTGTTTATTACACTATAAGAACTACTTAATTCGCCTAACTCGCTAATATTATAAACTCTTACTTCGTCTCCTACTAGTGCAATTAAATCATTACCTTTAACTGCCATACTAGTAGCACCTGAAATAGAACCTTTAAGTGTATGAGGAATATCTGAGGAAAACTTTATTCTTGGAGTTTGTGCTCCGTAATTATTGCCAATTACATCAGTGTCAAATGTTGCTGTATTAGCACTACTAATTGTTAATGTACTAGATGGATTTTGTGTAAAATTAACGCCTGCAGGAACCTGCAAACTAACAACATCTAAGATAGTATCAATACTATCAGACACCGAAGTAGTAATATTGTAAGTGCCTATAGATTTTACTTTTCCACTAACTACCCCGTTAGCATCTACACTACTATCTAAGCCCACCGTATATGTTTTGACAAAGCCTCCAGGTATAGATTTATTATCAACATAAATTAGTAACCCGTTGTCTCTATTAAATAGACATACTGCTTGCTGATTTCCACTCGGGCCCGGCCTTCCAAATACTGACATTGGGTAACTTGTCGTATCAAACTCATCTACATATTGTACAGTACTTGCTTCATCGTCTATTATAAATTTATAAGATCCTAAACTACCAATATTGCCGTTAACTACAAGTCTGTCTAAGTACTTTATTGCATTAACCATAGCTGATAATGACGGAGTGTATGCTGCTGATGTAGGAGCATATTTTTTAATAACTGCACTCCCGCCGGTGTAACCTGCTAGACTTACCGATGGAGTAGCTGGCGATGGATAGTTATCGCCACTTAACCAAGCTGATCCATTTGCACTATCGAGTGTATTTCCTCTTGTAACTTTAAATAAAGTTCCGTCGTAATGCGCACACCATAAAGTATTTTCATCTGTGAAAAAAGTCCCGACAGGGTTCCAGCCACTATTATCATTAGGTTCTATACTTTTTGCTAGGCCGTGCGCGGCATTTGATCCTGCTGCAACAACCCGAGGTACTAGAGCATATGAGTTAGCAGTAACCGAACCTTGATCTTCACCGATTAAATTTAACTCAAATACTGCTGTAGTTCCGCCTTCTCGATCGTCGTGTGTTGCAATTTCGTATTCTCTCCAAGGATTTACATTTAATTGATTTGCGGCAAAGACAACTACATCTCTATCTATGACATTTCCGCCCGTAGCAGTTAAAAATTTATTATCATTTGAATATATTTCAGTAACTTTTAATATCCATGTATCGCTTTGGGAATCGTATACCCATACTATAATGTCATTACCGCTGCCGCCATTCATTCCCATTATTAGTGCGGTTTCGTTATTGCTAGTTTTGCAAAATGTAGCACTGCTTCCTCTAAAGCTGTTGCCTGCATTTACTTCTGATCCTAATGTTCCGCCAGCCCAATCTATAAATTGATCAGTTATCTCGTCGTATTTCATTATCTTTCCAGTGCGTGTGCTAGTAAGCGTCGAGTACTCTGTAACAAAGAAGAATTCGTTATTAATTGCAGACGGTGAAAGTTCCGAATTGTTATTTGAGTCAACTGGATTTTGAACAGTTATATTTTTTTGGAATAGTTTAAATTTGTTATCAGTTTGGTCATATTTATATATATAAATTCCGTCTCGTATTCTACCTGACCCCAGTGCCTCAGTCGATGGCAACAATGCAAGATAGTTGCCACCGGTACTGCTATAAAAACTATAGCCCCGGTTATCAAATGCATTATTAGAATATATTGTTTGAAGAGGTTGAAAATTAGGAAAGGCTGGAGATAATATTTCGTCAATTGTATAAGTTAATGATGTACTATCGTCCGGATCTGTAACAGTATATTGGTAACTAAATTCTGTACCAACATTACCAGTTATTGCTTCTGCTGGTTCAACTGTAAATACTGGTAATCTATTTTCAATTGTTACAGGTATTGTTCTTGTGGTTGCAAAAACTCCGTCGCTTACTGTAAGAATAATACTAAAGTTATCTGTATATGGATTATTACTTAGTAGTGTAAGTACACCAGTGTCCTCATCAATACTGACTTCGGTATTTTCTGCAACATTACCTGTAGTTGTTATACTATACACAACAGGTAGACCGTCCGGGTCACTAGCTTCGATAGTTGTTGTATACTCTGTTCCTGATTCTACACTAATACTTAACGGTGCTACGCTTATTACTGGACCGTCGGAACTAGTATCTAATGGTCTCCAACCATTGCTGTAAATGAATAAACCTGATATACTTTCTATAAATGCTATAGTACCTGCTGTAACATTTACCAGTGGTAAATTATCCGGAACATCGTAGACAAATATCGACGGCAATCCTGCACGTCTTAATTGTGAATATTGGCTCATTAGTTATCCTTAAACAGCCACCCTTGGGCAACATTATAGTAAATCAAAGTAAACGCAGCTCGGTTACTGTCAACAACAAGATTTTCTGATAGTCCTTGAATCTTATTACTGTTCCTAGCTATTGTTATATTGTTATTTACCGCATTTCCTGTACCGTCGATTATTGTTATACTTTCGCCTAGTGATGCACTGCCAACAGCTGGTAGTGTAAGTGTAATAGCACTTGAACTGGTATTTACAATATATTGGCCGCCACTTTCTAGTGTCGTGTTGCTAGTAACTTCTACATATGGAGGACTGCCTGGAAGTGCGTTAACCCAAGACGAGGTTGCACTATTGTAAACCAATGCCTGCCCATTTGCCGGTGCGTCTAGATCTACATCGCCTAGGTCTCCAACTGACCCAACACCTTGGCTTAGTACACTTATTGTGTTGCCCATAGCACTGTGAACACTACATTGATAATATAATGATGCAGGAGCATCCATAGGTACTACAAAAGTAGTAGTTCCTGCTCCGTCATCAGTAACACCGGCTGTGTAATCAGCGCCGCCATTGCTTTCTCTAATCTTAAACGGGTGTGCTATATAGTTTGCAGTATTATCAAATATATATGTAAATCCACGTACTAGTGTTAGTTCTGGATCATTAGTTGATGTAGGAAATCCCGGTCCGCTGAATGTATAATCACTAGATCCGTTTGTAGTTAGAGTATAACTTATAGCAGTATCTAAATCAAGTGTATCTATAAAATCAGACACACGCTGTTCTGTATAGTAAAGATTAGTTGTACCTTCAGTTAACGTATCTGTGTCATGATTTGAAATATCACTTACAGTGCCAGTTACATCGCCTGTTACATTGCCTGTCACATTACCTGTTAGGTCTCCTGTGACATCACCTGTCACATCACCAGTTACATCGCCTGTTACATTGCCTGTCACATTACCTGTTAGGTCTCCTGTGACATCACCGGTTACATCACCTGTAAAGATTGCATCAGTACCGTCTGTGCCATTATCTAGCACAACAGTTCCATCCGTTGCTTTAATATCGCCTACTACATTGCCTACAAGATCTCCTTCAAACGCTCCTGCAACAACTGTGTCTGCTCCAAAGGACCATTTATCGTCTGTTTCGTTCCATAAGAAGAACTTGTCTGTGTCTAGACCTCTTTCTATTTTAATTCCTGCATTTTCAGTTGCATTAGAATCTTCAGGAAGGTCTGCGTTAAGTGTTATTACATTATCGCCGATATCTAATGTAGTAGTGTTGATATATGTTGTTGTGCCTGTTACTGTTAAGTCGCCAGCAACAGTAACGTCATTAAATGTAACATTATCTGTAATACCTACTGCTTGACCAATACTAATTACGCCTTCTGGTGTAAGACTAACACCGGTGCCACTTGATATTACTGAAAGAATGTCAGATGTTGAAGGTCCAGTATATGTAAGTACGCCTGTTAAGTTACTGTATGTTAAGCTACCAAATCCACCTTCATCTGTAACACTTACACTTTCTCTACTTCTTGTATCAGTAAAGTATAAATTTGTTGCGCCTTCAGTTAGATCATCTGTAGTCTTATCTCCTAGTGCAGTATCAAAGTCGGCATCTGTAAATGCAGTACCTCGAACAAATTTACCTGCAATTAAACTATAAATTAATACATCACCGTCTGCAATATTTGTTGTATCAACGTCACTTAATTGATTTATACTCGAACTTAGTAATGCACTTGCTACTCTAGCATCGGTAAAATATAAATTAGATGAACCTTCGGTTAGGGTATCAGTAGTATGATTTGATATATCACTTACTGTGCCAGTAACAGCACCTGTAAAGACTGCATTAGTACCGTCAGTGCCGTTATCTAACACCTCTGTACCATCTGTTGCTAACACACTACCGATCAAGTTACCTGATGTTGCACCTGATACAGATCCGATTAGAACTCCGTTAACTGAAAGATTATTAAATGTACTTGTGCCTGTTGTAGCTGTTACATTTCCGGTTAACTCGCCTGTGACATTGCCAGTTAAGTTGCCAGTTACATCACCAGTTACGTTACCTGTTAAGTTGCCAGTTACATCACCAGTTACATCACCAGTTACGTTACCTGTTAAGTCGCCAGTTACATTACCAGTTACACCGCCATTTACATCACCAGTTACGTTACCTGTTAAGTTGCCAGTTACACCGCCAGTTACATTACCAGTTACGTTACCTGTTAAGTCGCCAGTTACATTACCAGTTACACCGCCAGTTACGTTACCAGTTACATTACCAGTAAACACTGCGTCAGTTCCATTAGTTCCGTTATTTAAAACTAAATTAGTTCCGTCACTTGCATAGACATTACCTATAACATTACTAGTTACTTTGTTGAATACAACATTATCCGTAGTTTCGACACTTTGACCGATTGATATTGCACCATTGTCGTATGTTACACCTGTACCAGCTGAAAGATGTGTGTTAATTCTAGCTGTTGTAAAGTATAAGTTAGTTGAACCTTCAGTTAATGTGTCAGTAGTATGATTTGATATGTCACTTACAGTTCCGGTTACATTGCCAGTTACATTACCTGTTACATCACCAGTTACGTTACCTGTTACGTTACCTGTTACATCTCCTGTTAGTGCTCCATTAAGGGTTCCGTCATTACTTACAATAACTGTACTATCTTGTCCTACTACACTACCAAAGTATTGCGCATCTGTACCATCAGAACCGTTATCTAATATTGTAGCAGTTCCTACTTTTATATGTCCGGTTACGTCTCCAGTTACATTACCTGTTACATTACCTGTTATATTGCCCGTAACAGGCCCCGCAAATCCTGCAATAGAACTTAGACCTTTATTGAAGACAAATCTATCTGAAACGGATCTATACAAGATCGAAGCGTCTGCACCATCAACAAACAATCCGGAGCCGTTTGCACTTTCGTTGTCCACAGCACCACTTGCAACAGTAATAATTAGATCTGTAATTGCAAGATTATCTGCTTCTTGTGTAGTTGTATTTCCTAAAACTGTTAGGTTGCCTGTTACTGTTAAGTTACCTGTTGCTTCAATGTTTGACGAAGTTATGTCATCTGACGACAATAACCCATTAACAGTCACGTCATTGAAGCTAACATTGTCAGTAGGACCAACCTGTTGTCCTACTTCAATAACACCGGCGTTGATAGACACACCTGGGCCTGCTGTAAAGCTCGATCTTGCTCTAGCCGTTGTAAAATAAAGATTAGTAGAACCTTCGGTTAGGGTATCAGTAGTATGATTTGATATATCACTTACTTGTCCAGCTACATTGCCAACAACACTTCCTGTTAAAATACCATTAACATTGACGTTTAGTGCAGTAGTCGAAGTAGAGCCTTGATCGACTACAAATTGTAGATCTACAGTTTGCCAACTGCGTGTGCCGTCAGCGGCACTGATAATTGCTTGACTAGCCTGATCAGGCAAACCAAAGTCGGGTTCTGCATCGCCTAGACCTAAGAAACTATATCTATCATCTCTTAAATCGCCCGGCGGAGTCTTTTTGACTCTTCCACTAAACAGTCTATTATCACTCATTGCTTGTTTCCAAAATACTTAATGTTATCTTCAGTCCTAAGTTAACATCTGTACTACCTTTTAATACAGAACCTTCTTCTAGTACTAATTTACCACTAACTAAGTTTGCAGCATCTTCTGTAGGAATTTCAAATCCTTTTAGTAGTTCTGTGTCAACTGCGTTTTTGGTAAATTTAAAAGTTACAGCAGCAGTTGAATCTGTTACATTTGCACACTGCGCACCGAGAACAATAGCAGTAATGCCTGTTGGAACAGTGTAAATTGTTATGTCGTCTGTTTCCAGCACTGCTGTTATAGTTCTAAAATTATTAAGTGGTAACTGATTTCCTGCCATTTTTTTTCCTTAATCACCTATTGCTAGTATATATGGAGTCATCACCGCAAACAAACTTCTGTTGAATGTTCTACCACTGATGGTTCCTGTTGCTCTTTCGATCACAAGTTCTTGACCAATTCTAAAGTCTCCTCGTTGGTCAGTACTTGTAAAGTTTACTCTGCCTGCGCCATTGGCGTCTTCAATTACTTCATTTTCTTGTATAGGACGTCCGCCTAAATACGGCACTGCTAGTTCAATTTGATTTCCTGTTCCGACAAATTCAAACGTATGTGACGAAGCACTAATTAAACTTCTTTGATGGAAGCTCACTACTGTATTCTCTGATAATGCATTTACTACCGATTCTGCAAGAGTAAGTGTACTTGTACCTGCAGAGGTTCTTGTAATTGCATTATTAATATCATTGATAATTCCATTAATGATAGCTTCTGCACCTTCTTCAGCAGTGATTCCAATGTTTGTTACCATTCCAGGTGCTGTCTGTGCTAGTATTGCAGTTGTAATTGTAGCTATTTGTGCAATTGCAGCAGCAGTTTCGTCTATTTGACCTAGTACTGCACTTTGTGTACCTGCCCAATATGCATTTGCTGCTTTATCTGATTCTTCAACTCCGCCCGAAACCAAGTCAGCTGCAATAGCATTAACAATTAGACCTACATCTCTTTTGCATTTAGCAGTGTCGTAATTTAGACTAGGGTAGTTAGTATCAACCCAGTCTGTTATATAGTCACCTATATATGCAGCATTTGCTCCATAAATTGCCGCAGCGTTTGTAAAGCTACCGGCATTTACAGTTTCAAACAAGCTTGATGCTGCGTCAATAGTGTAGTAAAAATCATCACCAGCAAATTTAACTGCATCGCCTACATTAGGGCGTATTATTAATCCGTCAACAGTAATTGTATTACCTGTTTGAGTTGCACCTAAAGTTGTACCCGAATATAAAGATTTACTAACACCAGTTGCTCTTAATCCGTTAGTTCCAAATGAGCTGTTAGAGTTAGTAATTGAACAAAAGCCGCCACTTTCTGCAAGGAAAGCATCTTGGCAGCAAATTGTAAATACGGAAACCAACTGTGCATAACCTCTATTGAGTAAGTGTACACCAATGCCGCCTTCATTATATTGTGTATAACTATCTACAACCATACTGCGCAAGCCGCCTGCAACACTGCCGTCTACACGCATACCTGTGCCTGTAGTAGTTTTGCTTGTACAGTTTTGGATGTATGGTGAACGCCATGCTTCTACACTGCGTTGCAAGAAAGTATCGCCTTTTGGATTAAATGCAATTGCTGCACCTGGCGAAGTGTGTCCGCTGAATGTCATATCTGACAAATAATCGCCATGTGTTACGTGAAATAAATCGCTTGTAGTAGTTGTAGGACGAACTGTTACAGTTCTTAGGCTATCACCAACAATTGCAGTATAAGGAGATAGTTGTATTGGATTAATTTCAGTGTAGTCACCGCTTGCAACTTTAATTGTTTGATAAACTATAGTTATTTGATTTTCAATTATTTCTGGTAGCCCATCTTCGCCTTGAGAAACTGCTGTTATACTAATATCAATAAGTTCAATAATTCTAGAATCAGCAGCAACACCGTTCGTTAGTGTTTCGTCAACTGTTTGTGTTATATTTGTTTGATATGTAAATCCAATTAATGAATTTCTTGCAATTTGCCTTGCTGTTGTTTTTACAAATGCAAGAGCACTAGAAGTAGCTGTTACTTCGCCTTCGATAACTGTGCCTATATAATTAAGATAACTTCTTCCTGCAAATACACTTTCTTCATTGCCGCCGAACTCTAAGTCAACTAGCATTGCATCAATAATAAGTCCTACGTCTCTTTCGCACTTAACTTCGTTGTATTCTAATGTAGGAAATATGCTGTTAACAAATGCAATTGTTTCTTTTTGAATGAATTCTCTATTAGTTTTAATTAAAGATATTGCACTGTAGAAACCGTCTGCGGGTGCAATTACAGGAGAAAATACACTGTCTGCTGCTATTTGAGCTGCTTTTGCAATAGTAGCTACTGAACTATTTGATGTAAGACCATCGTTATCGTCATTACCATTTTTAGCAACGTATATAGTACCTTCTTGTCCAGTTTGTCCGCCAACTGTTACAATTTGTTCTGTACCTGATCTATTTACTTTTGTAAATAGGGCGCCGTCAAATGTATTAATAGCTAACTCACCAAGTGCTAGCTCACTAGTTGTAGGCACAACACCTGGACTTGTATTTCTTTTAAATAAAATTTGCGACACTTTTAACTCCTCTTAACATATTTATTACACCCCGTAACTACCGAAATCAAAAGTTACATTTCTCAATTCTTTATTGTTGAAATCAATATAACTGTTAGTACTGGTTATACTATTTAAAGTAGCACCATTTATTATAATGTCATTTGCTGTAATGTCATTAGTAGTTGTCGCGCCTCTTGCTGTAATTGTATCTAGTGTTTCTTCTTGGATGCGTCCTTGAACTGCTGCCGCAGTGACTAATTTATCGTCTGCATCTACTACCCATGTGTTTAAAGATGTTAGATATGCACTTGTTTCGACATCTGTAAACAATACAGAAGTAAGAAATCCACTTGTATTTCCGAAGCTAATAACACCAGTTTCTGAATTATATGATATATCGCCAGTTGCGCTTATTGCAGCTTTTACCCGAGCATCGGTATAATATAAATTAGTACCTTCATCTAAATTTGTAGTAGTTTTAGCTGCAAGGTTAGTATCAAATGTAGTACTAAAGTCGGCTATTGCAAGTTTAGTTGCAATTGAATTAGTAATAGTTGTTGAAAAGTTTGCATCGTCTCCGAGCGCTGCTGCTAATTCGTTTAGTGTGTCTAATGTTTCGGGAGCAGTGTCTATTAATGCTGATACTTGCTCTCCTACATATGTTTCTGTTGCATAACCTTTTGTGTCCAATAATGTGTTAACACGAGTATCAGTATAATATAGATTAGTACCTTCTGTAATATTATTTGTAGTTTTTGTATCCAATAATGTGTTAACACGGGCATCAGTATAATATAAATTAGTACCTTCTGCAATATTACTTGTAGTTTTAGTTGCAAGACGAGTGTCAAATGTAGAATTAAAATCAGCAACATTTAGTTTCGTTGCAAGTGCAGTGTTAACTGTAGTATAGTAATCAGGATCGTTATTAATAGCTGCTGCAATTTCACCCAATGTATCTAATGTAACAGGAGCATTATTTTTTAATTGATTAATAGCAAGATTAACATATGCAGTGTCAGCAAAACCTTGTCCTAAAACTGCGGCATTAATTCCACTATCAACATATGTTTCTGTTGCGTAATTCTGCTGTGCGTGATCGCCCCAGCTATATGCAGTGTTCCAGTTAGTAATGTCAGTAGCATTCCATTCAGTTGTGCCTATAGTCATCTTAGTAGACGTTGTAACATTTGTAAAGCCGATAATTTCGCCTGTACTAGATCCTACAATATTTGCATAGCCAGCTATATTGCCAGCGCCAGATCCGGCAATGTTTAAGAAATTATTTAAGTCGCCCGATAATGAAGTTACATTAACAATGTTAGTAATACCGTCAGCACCATTACCGATAATCTGACCAGTTTCAATTGACCCAACGGTTAGTGATCTAGATGAAGTATTACTAATACCTAGTATATCGTCAATACCTGGTTTATCTGTTATTGTATTAAAACTAAATACCGGAGCATTAATGAAGTTGTTGTAATCTAGGTAGTAGCTAGGCGGAAGCCCGTTCAAGTTTAAAACATGTCCGGTGCCACCGTTGATAATAAGTGTACTATCTTCGGAAAACACATCGCCTACGATATCTTTTTGTACTAGTTCAACTTGTCGTGCATCGCCGCTAAATTCAATAGTACCGTCTTCAGTAATACTAATTTGTCCCTCACCTAAGTAAATTGTGTCGCCACTTAAATGCAAATCTTTAAATCTTCGTGTAGGTGAACCTAGATCGTATACTTCATTTGCAGATGGAATAATATCTTGAGATACGTTACTTAGATTGTTGGCTTCGGAAAGAGCATATACTTCGTTAAAGTTATCATTAGTTTTAGAAAAGGCCGAACGAAGGCTTTCGCCATCGCCTGCTAGTTCACCTGAACCTAAATTAATTGTCTGCTTTGCCATGCCCTCATCCTTAGTTATTCATATATATACTGTTTACAATACCTTGCGTCCAATCAGTAATTCTCGCTCTAACCCAAACATAGTTACCTGTAAAATTATAGTTAAGACTTCCAGTATTATTAGTTAAATCTAATGCAGATATAGTTGTTCCTGCCGACTGAACAACTGCTCCAGTTGTATCTACAGATCCCAGTGTATTAGAATTAACATCATTGATAAAAATAGTAGACCAGTCTTGTTCACCTGGATCTATTTCTAGTGTACCTTGAAAAGAAACAGCGCCGGTAAAGCCAGTAGTGTTTATTTGCACAGTATGCAGACCGTCTGTACGTCCATAATAACCGTCGCCTTTGAATTTTTCACCATTCAAAGTTTGAGATCCTGGACCTGTATATGTAGTTTGCGGTATAAGTATTGTGCTATTATTGGACATATAACTATTTATCAATATCGTCTTTGTATACCAATTTCTCTACACTACGAATACTTGCGCCTGCAAGTAATGTTACAAGATTTAAAACCTTTTCGTCTCTTAAATAGATATATAATCCATTTAAGTAGCCATAGTTTTCTAAACTTTCTAATGCAATTGTACCTATTTTACACTTATCATTGTTTGCTCGTAACCAATTTGCAAAATCGGTATTAATTCGATTACTATTAAACCAGACTTTTATAGGTAATTTTGGAGGAACGTCTACAATTTGTATTTTAGCGTTAGATTTTAAAATATCTATATAATCAGGATTAGGTTGATGAAATTCAGCCGAATCTGTCTTTAGTTTATTACCTAACTCTAGCAAAAAATCTTTATTATTACTAAACAACGTAATTGTTGAATATAGATCTATTCTTATTTTATATTCATCAGTCTTCTTTAAAGTATTGTAAACTGCCATTGCATCAAAATAATCATTTATATCAACAGAAACATCTGTTCGCCATGCCTTTTTATACAAAGGATCATTATTTCGATACTGTTCGGTTAGTGAATCTAGTTGGCTTCTTGCATAACTTAACTTTTCTTTTTTCTGAAGCTCATTTCGAAAGATAACATTAAGTTCATTTCGGAATACCAATTTATAAAGGTATTCCGAATAGAACAACTTAGTTGATTCAAAATGTTTCAACTGCCGTCTCATTAACACAATTTAAAACTAATTCATCGTCTTTAAAATCAATATTAACTGTGCCGCCGTTTTTTAGATCTCCGAACAAAATTTGCTTAGACAGTGGACGTTTGATATCTCTATCAATTACACGCTGCAATGGTCTTGCTCCCATTTTAGGATCAAATCCTTTGTCTACAAGATGATCAAGTGCATCGTCACTAACAGTAATTGTGATGCCTTTGTCTTTGACCATATTTTTAAGGTCGAGCAAGAACTTACCAACAATTTTCATCATCACAGGCTTACCTAGGCTTGCAAATGTAATTACACCATCAAGTCTGTTGCGGAACTCTGGACTAAAGAATTTCTTAAGAGCTTTGTCTTCGTAGACATGCTCTGTATCATCACCGCCAAAGCCAATAGTATTCTTTTCAGCATCCTTAGCACCTAGGTTAGTTGTAAGGATTAGTGTACAGTTACGTGCATCTGCTTCTTTACCATTCGAACCTGTGATTTTACCATTGTCCATAATCTGCAACAAGATCTGACTAACATCAGGGTGTGCTTTTTCAATCTCGTCGAGCAATAGTACACAGTTAGGCGATTCTTGCAGTTTATTAATCAAGATACCTGCGTTATCTTCGTGACCTACATACCCCGGAGGGCTACCAATTAGCTTACTCACACTATGCTTTTCCATGTATTCGCTCATATCAATACGTACGAGTTTTACACCAAGTTGATTAGCAAGTGCCTTAGCTGTTTCAGTTTTACCAGTACCAGTTGGTCCCATAAACACAAATGCACCTACTGGTTTATCATCTGGTTTAAGTCCTGCTTGACTAACAAGAATCTTGTCTACAATACTTTCAATAGCAGTATCTTGACCATAAACAACTTTCTTGATATTATCTTGAAGATTTGCAAGATTGCTTGTTTCTTTTTCAGCTACTTGTTCAGCTGGTAGATTAATCATTTTAGCAAGTTCGAATTGAATTTCTGCTTCGCCTACAATCATGTCACCTTCGTGATTGTCATTAAGTTTAAATCTAGCACAAGCAACGTCAATCAAATCGATTGCTTTATCAGGTAATTTTTTATCTGACTGGTATTTAACGCTTAATTTTACAGCAGCAGCAATAGCTTCTTCGGTAATTTCAGTATTATGATAATCTTCGTAGTATTTCTTAATACCACGTAGGATGTCTTTAGTAACTTCTGGAGTAGGTTCACTAACAACTACACGCTGAAATCTGCGCATCAATGCACGGTCTTTTTCAAAACTCTTGCGATATTCTTCCCAAGTAGTTGATGCAACAACTTTTAAATCACCTTTGGTAAGTGCAGGTTTAAGCATGTTAGCAAGATCGTTAGAACTATTGCCGCCTGCTGCACCTGCGCCTTGCATCATGTGTGCTTCGTCGATAAACATAATTGTTTTGCCTTGCTTTGTAAGTGCTTGTAGCACTAGTTTAAAGCGTTCTTCAAAGTCTCCGCGATACTTTGACCCAGCAAGCATAGCACCGATATCTAAATTATATACTTTATACTCTTGCAAAAATTCGGGTACATCGTTTTGTTCAATTTTAAATGCAAGACCTTCTGCAATAGCAGTCTTACCAACACCTGGATCACCTACCATTAGCACATTGTTCTTTGAACGACGACCTAATGCAAGTGCAAGACTTTCTAGTTCTTCGGCTCTCCCGATAATAGGATCTACTTTACCTCGCTTGACTTGATCATTTAAGTTAGTAGTAAATGCACGTAATGCTCTACGTGCCTCGCTTGACATTTCTTCTTCCTCAACCGGTCCGTCTTCTAGCTCATTATTAATAAAATCAGAAAACTTAGTTTTATCTACGCCGCCTTTTTCTAGATAATATGAACTAATACTTTTCTTTTCATTAAGGATACTTACAAGCACATCTGTTAATTCAATGTGTTGCCGCCCTGCAAAAAGTACTTGTGTAAAAGCACGGTTTAGTACACGTTCAACAGTCTGTGTTTTTTTAGGTTTAAATTTAGTCTCTTCTGTTTTTATATCATCACACTGCGTCTTAAGATGATGCTCAAGATTTGCTTTGATATAATCAATGTCTGCTCCAAACATTGTGAGAACGTTGACAAAATTTTCTTCACAAAACATTGCATATAACAAGTGTTCAAGAGTTACATATTCGTGTTGTAATTTCTGTGCATCTTTGATTGATTTGTCAAAAACAAGTTGTAGTTCTTTGCTAGGTTCTACCATAGTATTTTATAGTCCTCTTATTATATTTCGTTTTTTATTTGATGTATCTTATTTAATACATCAACATCTGTTATTTTTGGCATTTCTGCCTGGATTTCTACGTACAACGTACCTCTTTTTCTAGATTGGATATTAGGAAATCCATAATTTGGTATACTAAATTTTGCGCCTGGACTTGTGCCTTGTGGAATTTTTATTTCCAGTCTCTTTTCATCTAATGTTGTAATTATTATAACACATCCTAGCAATAAGTCAAATATATTTACTGTTTTTTTTATGAATAAATTGTCTTGTTCTCTTTGCCAAATGCGGCTTTTTTTAATTCTAATTCTTACATGTAAATTACCTCTAGGATATCTCGAATGTCCTACATCTCCTAGTCCTTCGTATTGTATTGTATCACCGTGTTTAGCTCCAGCAGGAACGTCAACAGTTACAGTTTCTAATTTTCCACTACTAAGATGATATTGTATTATTAAATTTTTACCAGTTAAAACATCAGATAAGGATATATCAGCGTGAACACTTATATCTCTATTACGCGGAGTCTGATGTTGTTGAGAAAAACCTTGTCCGAACATATGTTCAAATGGTGATCCACTAAACGGATTACGTTGTCTTTGTTGATTAAAATTAGGCTGTGGATTATCGTATGCATTACGCTTATCGCTATTGCTTAGGATTTCGTATGCTTCGCTTATTTGTTTGAATTTAGCATCATCGCCGCCTGTACGATCAGGATGATTAGCCATCGCAAGTTTGCGATAAGCTTTTTTAATCTCTTCTGGAGTGGCTGTTCTCGGAACACCTAAGATATTATAATAGTCCATACATTTACTTATCGTATGGACTATTACATTTTGTTAGTAATGATTAGTTACTTGCCTTTGCCTTTGTATGCTTGTGCACCAAAGAATGCTGCAACAATACCAGCAACGGCAACAAAATATGTTGGCGCCATTGATCCTAATACTTTTGCTGCCTCCGACAGTCCTACAAAACTTGCACCAACTACTGCAAATGGATATAGTAATAGTCCAAATAGTGCAAACCAAGTCATGTTACGCTGTGCGTCACGCATAGCATCTTGATCTTCTAGTTCTTTTCTTTTGAACTCTAAGTGCATCTCCATTTCTTCTTTGGAAATGTGTCCATCACCGTTCATATCAGCGCCGCCGATTGCACCACTATCGATAGTCATTGTGCCCGCAGGTCTTTCATACGAAATTTCAGGCTGTGCAACAGGCGCAGCTACTGGTTCTACTACTGGTTCTGCTGCTGGAGCTTTACTTTTTAGTTCTTCTGGTTTTTTACGTGGCATATTATTTTCCCTCTAGTTTCTTAATACGAGCTTCTAACTCGTCTACTTTTTTAGTTACTTTAGGATATCTTTTACGCCAAGCCTCTGGATCGTCTTGCAGGAAGTCCCAACCAAAACGATCTACTAAACCATCTAGTAGTGCATCAAATTTTGACATTAGGTAAAGTGCTGCATGTGTATTTCTAAACCATGCTAAAAATGCTGCCCCCAGCAATGATCCGCCGATTGCTGTGTATATCCACAGCGTATCGCCGAACATGCGATAAATCATATCCATAGTAAACCCTCTCTTTACTATGAATATTTATCGTTTAATCAAAAGGATTTAGGTCTAAGCCGTTCTTAGCAGCTTCTACAGCTGCCGCTTCTTCTTGAGCTTGTCTTTGTAGCTCTGCGTCTTCTAACGCCTTTGTAGATGCTTTGTAGTAGTTGTCATACGCAAGAATAATCTGTTGTTGCTGTTGTACCAGCGCACGAATGTCTGAGAAGTTTAAGCCTAAGTTCTCATAGCCTTGTGCTGTTAGTGCAAATATGGCTAGAGGTGCGCCGCCTGCTGTAAGTTCAGCAATCTTTTCGTCCATGTTTTCTTCGTTGATAATTACCCATTCAATACGGCGCATGTTGACTTGGTCAACATTTGGCAATACTAGTTCAGGTTTATCAATTGGCTTCGACGTTACTTGTATTTGCTGCGGGGTCGTTGAGCAAGCCGCGAGCCCTATAATTATCGTAAAGCCAAGGACACTCTTTGTTAAAAGATTCGCCATTTTGTGCATTTCGTTCTTCCTCTGTTAGTGGAGCATTTGATAGTAATTCGAAACATCTACTTGCATTTGCAGTTCCTCTATTAACTGCACGTTCAATGGATTCTGGTTTACTTGCTGCCAGTAATGCTAGATCAAAATCTGCAAGTTTACTTGCTAGTCTATTATTCTGTTGACGAATAGCATTAAATTCGTCATTGACTCTTTTTAGTTCAGCGTTGGCAGCAGCAAAATCCGCTGCCATCGTTGCTATTGTTTCTTCGTTTGTAGCTACTGCCATTTCTAATTTAGCATTGTTTTCTGTAAGTACAGCAATAGTCTTCTGTGTATCTGTGTAATACCAGTATCCAATGCCGCCCATTGTCATAATAACAATTAAAAGTATTCCTGACAGTTTCATAATTTAGCCCTCAAACATAAGTTTTAGACTTGCAGGTCCCATAATACCGTCCGGTGTTAGTCCGTTTTCTTCCTGCCAAGCCTTTACGTGTGCTTCTGTGCCTTTACCAAAGACGCCGTCTGCACCGATTTCTAATTCTTCTTGTACAGCCATTACAGTTGGTCCACGTGAACCTACACGTACTGTTTCGTATACAATTGCTGCTGGTTCCCAATCACCACCAAGTATCTCCATAGCGTGTTTGTAGTGCTTTTCACGATCCTCGAGACCAATGTAACCACCGTTAATGCGCTTTGTAGCACCTTTAACGTCACATGCATCTGCATACTTATTTAGATTGTTTGTATCCCAGAACCAACAAGCTGAGTCTAGTGCGCCTTTTTTAGTGCGTACATATTCTACTGCTTCTTCTGGTGACATTTCCATTTCTTCTGCGAACTTGGTGTAGTTGTAACGTCCAGTAAGTTGAAGTATGCCGCCTCCGCGGAAAGTCCAGCCATCACCGCTTTCTGTGTCGCCGTTGTCCATACGATTTGCGTAAATAACATTTGCAATTTTGCGAGGTTGTCTGTGATATTCTTGTGCATCTCTACCTACTTTAGAAAAGTATTTTGAAAACAAGCTATCGAGTGCTTTAGCACTGTAGTTTAAGTTCTCTGATAGTACTTTAAAGTTGTTTGATTCGTGTCCACATTGTGCGATAAACATTGCTACACGCTCAGGTGTGTCCATTTCCCATAGTGGAAGAATTTCACACATTGCATCGTACCAATCTTCTGCTTCTTCGTTTCCACGAAGCATTTCAATCACCATTTCTTCGGTGAATTCAAATTCAAAATCTTCAGCTGCCATTTTCTATCCTTTATAATATAATGCGTTCAAGTACAAGTGTTTGACCATTGTTTTCAAACGTTAGCTTACTGCCATATTTAGTAATGTTGTAGTCGCCAATGTACTTAGAAAGGAAAATTATTTCAGAAAAATCGTTTGGGTTAAATGATTCAGCAATGGAATCAAGTGTTGTTTGTGTAGGGCCAAAGTCTACAAATTTAAATGCAACTGGATCTGCCCATGCTTTTTTAATAGTAAGCATATCACTCCACATCGTTACATTTTCTACCATACTCTTGTTAAAAAAGTTTGTGTAATTGTTCATTGACTCTGATAAGTCATTAAGTATATCATTGTCTACGCCGTATAAGTCTGCTTCAAGAGGAATTGTGCTTTCGAGTTCTTCAAGTGTTAGAGGTTTGCTGCGAAATTCTTTGTAGTAGCGAAACTTAATGTCGCCCATTCCAGTTAGATTTTCTAAACCATTAGCAAGTTCCATAATCTGTTCACCAACAGCTTCGTCTCTTTCAATTTCAACAAACACTTTATACGTACCGTCTGCTTGTTCGCCTGATGTAGCATCTGCATCTAGTACAAATGTATAACCACGTTCTATGAAACTAGCTAGATCGTCTGCTGATTCTTTAGTCTTAGTAGCAAATGCAACAGTAACAATATCTTTGTCTGCGCCCATTTTACTTTTGTACCCATCAATTTCTAAGATGTTGTCTACTAAGTCTTTTAAATCGTATTGTTGTAAACTCATTATACTGTTGCCTCTGGTGCTTCTGCTGCAATGTCTGCAGGTTGTTCTTGTGCTTCTGCACTAGGTCCAGGAGATTGTGTTGGGTCAATAAATGCTGCTTCAATATAACCAGTATAAATGTCTGCAATTAATTTTTTAGGCATCTGAATTTCAACAATCCATATTGGACGTCTGTCTAGTTTGCCTTTTTTAGTACCCGGACGAATATCATCTTGTTTTTCAATTTTACGTGGTTCAACTATATGACTTTTTTTGTACTTTACTTTACAGTCATAATCTAATAGACGCTTTCCGCCCATCGGATCCGGCATATTTTCAGCATCCCAAAAGAAGCTGCAAGTAACCCAGTGTCTTTCAATCTTTGGACCTTCGGCAATTTCACCATCTTTCCAATTTTTGTAAACATAGATATCCAACTCATCTAGCACCCGTTCAAAGTCCTTTAGTACATTGAAGGAAGTGTTAGAATCATAGATAGATTCTACATTTTTAATAATATCTAAAACGTCATGCATATTTAAAGTCCAGTCTCTTTACTATACTTATTTATCGCAGTTTAGGAGTTAAGTTATATTTTTATTCTAGTATCTCGATGATAAGTAATTGTGTAGGGAAGATATTTTCCGTACTGGAAAATAAAGTCCTTGCTAACTTATCCCACCAAGGAGGACACTTAATGGGTGCTAAAAGAAAAGCTGCTGAAAAGCGCAATTCAAACAAAGGCTACACTAATGTAGTTGATATTAAACCATTCCAAAAGCCTAAAAAACAGGTAAACATACTTCCAAGAAATAGAAATCAAGAAAGCTACGTGCTATCACTGCTCGACGAAACAAAGGACATAGTCTTCGGCATCGGTCCAGCAGGAACGGGCAAAACTCTATTGGCTGTGCAAGTTGCTGTTAAACTGTTTAAAGAAGGTGCTGTTGACAAGATTATTGTTACACGCCCGGCTGTTTCAGTAGATGAAGATTTAGGATTTTTACCAGGTACGCTAGAAGAAAAAATGGCGCCTTGGACGAGACCTATTTTTGATGTATTAAAAGAGTACTTTAGTGCTGCTGAGATCACTGGAATGATTCAGGAGGGTATTATTGAAATTTCACCATTAGCATATATGCGTGGTAGAACATTTAAAAATTCATTCATTTTAGCAGACGAAATGCAAAACGCAACACCAAATCAGATGAAGATGCTGCTTACACGTTTAGGTGAAGGTAGTATGATGGCTGTTACTGGTGACTTAAATCAAGCAGACCGTTTAAAAGACAACGGACTAATTGACTTTACTAAGCGTTTAGAAACAGGTAATCAATCGTGCTTGGACATAGTCCACTTTGATCAAGGAGATATTGAAAGACACGCTGCTGTTAAGGCAGTTCTTCAAGTGTATGGTGATGAATAACTTCAACACCTGACTTGTTTAGAAAATCTAAGCCCTGTGTACTACGATATGCATTTTTGTAGTACACAGTGGCTATCCCACTTTGATAAATTAATTTAGCACAGTCGATGCAAGGCTGATGTGTAACAAACATTGTTGCACCTAGCCCACTTTCATTACCACGAGCAAGTTTACTAATAGCATTTGATTCAGCATGGATTACTTCTGGTTTAGTTTTAAGCTGATATGTAGCTTCTGCAGATGTATCATACACTTTTTCCTCACAGACATTGTTCCATCCGCTAGGCATGCCATTATATCCAATAGAGATAATGCGATCATCCTTAACAACAATAGCGCCTACTTGCAAACGCTTTGCCGAACTTAGTTGTGCAAAACGTTCTGCAACGTCCATATATGCTTCGATAAACTTTTGTTTCATTCTGCTTCTCTTTTCAACAACATTACCAAGTATTCGTTTTTAGTATAAATTAAAGGCCAACTCCAGCCTTTGATAGGCGGACGTCCGTTTTGATCGTATAGAATATGTACAATATAATATTTTGTCAACCATATACGTTTTTTATTAAAAGTACTACGCACTGGCAACCAAGCAAACTTTTCTTCGTGTCGCTCTTGATCGTTTAACTTACTACCGTAATATCCATGACCAAACATACTATACTGCCATAGGTGCCTTAATACTGTCCATCGGAGTGTAGTTAAGTAACTTGTATTGGTCTGGTGTAGTTTTAACAAGTTCATCTAAGTCACTAAATGCCGGCATTATTAATGAAGGACCTGCTTGAGGAGTTCTAATAATTTGTTGCTGAACTTGTTCGAAGTGATTTTTATAGATATGGCAATCGCCGCCTGTCCATATAAAGTCACCTACTTTAAGACCAAGTAGTTGTGCAAACATATGTGTGAGTAAACTGTAACTAGCAATATTAAACGGCACACCTAAGAACATATCTGCTGAACGTTGATATAATTGACAGCTCAATTCACCATCTTGAATATGAAACTGAAACATTGTATGGCAAGGTGGTAGCGCCATTACGTTTACTCTATCAGCATTCCAAGCACTTACGATGTGTCGACGACTGTTTGGGTCGTAATACATATTTTCTAACACTTCTGCAATCTGATCCACAAAGCCAAGAGCAGCGTCCCAAGTGCGCCATTGATGCCCGTACACAGGTCCTAGGTCCTTTATAGTGTCTGTGTTAACATAACCCAAGTCCTTTGCTTGTTTGTCCGCATTTGCAGTCCAAATAGTAGTTTTACCTACTAGTTCTTCTCTAGGTTTGCCATAGTGTATTTCAGCAAGTCTACGTTCGTCACTTGACCCTTCCAAGAACCATAATAATTCACTTACTACACTACGCCAAGCAAGTTTTTTAGTAGTAACAGCAGGAAATTCATTACGCAAGTCAAAACGCATTTGATGCCCAAATACGCCACGTGTGCCTACGCCTGTTCTGTCATCACGATCCTTGCCGTGTATTAAAATGTGATGTAGTGAATCAAGATACTGCTTCATTAATCTTCCTTCTCTTCCAAACCTCAAAAGTTACCCCGGGGTGTTCTTCTGTCCAAGTACGTTCGAACAAACTTTCAATCTTCTTTAACGGTAAGAATGTGTCACACGCATAAGCACCAGGAATACGACTTAGATAAAACTCGTCAATAACGCCTAGTGTTTGTTCAATAATATTAGGACCGCCGATAACCCAAGTAATCAGACTAGGATATTCTTCTGCAAGACGTTGCACACTTAAATTTAGATCACCACTAATGTATTTGTCAGCACCTGGATACTCTGCAGGACGAGTAGTTGCCAGTACGTTTATACGTTTAGGCAACGGACATGGCATATGCGGATCTTCCCAAGTAGTAGATCCCATTATAACAACGTGTCCTGCTGTATTTTCTTTAAACCATTTTAAGTCTGTGCTATTATGGGGCCACGGCAATGTGCCGTTTTTGCTTACACCACCGTAATCATCACATGCTAGTATTGCTTTAATCATTTAACTTCCTTTGCCGGGTAATTCGCTCATTAATCCGTTATCGTACTTATCAGGAACGCCTTCCCACTCTAGTGCATCTGCAGGCGCTTCGCCCTTTTCAGTAATTACTGGCCAAATCAAACTATATTTAAGATTAATATCATACCATTTATCTGCTTCAGTATCTAATTCAGTATCTGAGAAGATTGCCCCGGGTCCGCACTCTGGAACACAAACACCGCAATCAATGCACTCGTCTGGATTAATTACTAGAAAATTCTCGCCTTCATAAAAGCAGTCAACTGGACACACTTCTACACAATCCATATTTTTACATTTAATACAGTTGTCAGTTACTAGATAAGTCATATATTAAAGTCGTCCTAGGCGAATAAGTGTCGCCGCTAAGTTAATCTCCGGGTCTGCAACAAGTGCATGATCCACCAGTCCTTGTTTAATAATTAGCACAGCACTGTCTTGCTGCTCTTCGTTTCCGAACACATCGATATTGTCATACAACCAGCGATAGATTTCATCCATCTCTTCTGGCAACACTTGACTACAAATAAGTTTACGTGCTTCTGTAATCTTGCCTGCTTTAAACAAGTCAACCATCTTTAGTTTGTAGTCATCACTAGAACCATCATCTGCATTCTTATTAACTAATGTGCCAGTCTGCGATTCTAGTTGTACTGTATTAATACATTTGCGCAAGTCTGGATAGTAAGCCTTGACATACGTATCTAAGGTGTCTAAATCAAATTGTACGCTCTCTGTAAGCAGGATCTCTGCCATACGTGCCGTAAACTCTACCTGATCAATCTTAGCAATGTGCATGTGCTGACAGCGACTGTGTATAGCTGGCATAATCTTGTTAGGATAGTTACACGTTAGAATAAAGCGTACACTGTGACTGTAGTCTTCCATCAAATTACGTAGTGCAGGTTGCACACTGTTGATGTTCATGTAGTCAGCTTCGTCAATCAGCACAACTTTAAAGTCACCGAACGGCATAGTTTGACAGAATGTAATAAGTTTGTCAACCCATTCAATCTTACGTGCTTCTTTAGACCCGTTAGCAACCATAACGTCAGTGTCTTGTACGTCAAGTTGATTAATAAGGATCTTAGCAATAGTAGTTTTACCTAGTCCTGCACTACCACTCAGCAAGATGTGTGGAATACTTCCACTGTCAATCCAACCTTTGATCTGTTCACGCTGATTTTCATCGCGGAACACATAACCGTCAACTGTTTTCGGACGATACTTCTCTACCCATAATTCTTTCAAGTTCTTCTCCATATTGTTGTTCGAATTTTTTAACTAGTTCTGCCATCATGGGGCTGTTGTCGTCTTCCATGATTTCTCGTAGACTAACCTTACGCTTTCTCGTCATTGATCAAAGTGCTCCAAGTCTGTAGTTTATCACGTTTACTAGCTATTCTAGCATTGATTTCTTCTTTTGTCAAGAGAATCTCAAACAAAAATACGTTGCGTGTTTATCTTCTTCGAACACAACATGTGTCAACTCTTGTACCTTCCAGCGCCCGTGAATAGTAGGACCATACTTTGTGTAAAGCCACCTTATAGCTTCTCGACGTTCTTCGGGTGTTTCACCTATGTTGTTAAGATCGATAGTAGTTGTCATTAATCAACCAACTTGCTCCACGTTTTAAGTTTATCACGTTTACTAGCTATTCTAGCATTGATTTCTTCTTTTGTCAAGAGCCCGCACTCTACCATTAAGTCAATCAAACACTGTACATCGCCTACTTCTTCGAGCAGTTTAGTACGATTACGAACTGCTGCTTCTGTGTCTTCAAGTGCTTGTTCAATAGTATCGAACTTGCGGATAGTTTTACTACACTGTTGTGCAAGCTCTCCGCACTCTTCCATAGTAATAACCATTAGTTCTTGTAGTTTATTCAGCGCCATATTCTTGTTTTAACCTCCATTTACAATAACTGTCCCAACCGTATTCATACATTGCATATGCAATTATAGCACCAGCAAATGGAATTACAAAGAACGTAGTTACTAAAATATCTGCCATTAAAAATGCTGCTACATAATCATACCAGCGTATCAACGAGTTACTCCTAATTCTTTGTATGCAAATTGCACACCTTTTGCTTGGAAGTATGCATCTGCTAGTGCGTTGTGCAAATCAGTTTGTTGTAGCACTTTGCGTGGGTCTACTTTACAGCAACCAAACAATGTACGTGCATCTTTGATCTGCCAAAACTGCCACGGAATAGGTACACCTAACATGCGATACATGTCTTCCATAATAGTTAAGTCAAAGCCGTAGCCTTGTCCCCAAATAGTGTCAACGCCAACGCTCCATTTGCTTACCTGTCGCAATGCTTCTTCAACCGTAACTGCGCCAGTTTGATCAAACGCTTCTTCCATTGCTTTAGGATCTTGTTTAGCCCACCAAGCAATAGTATCATCGCTTGTAGTACGTCCTAAGCGATCCTGATCGTCAACACTAATTTTAAGATAAAGTTCACTATGGGGTTCACTGTCATCCAGTGGATTGAATTTAATAGCACCTAAACTTAGTACAGTACAACTAGGCTTTGTGTCTAGTGTTTCTAAGTCGATCATTCCGTGAGTAGCCATAGTTAGCCTTTCCTATTTTCTTGTCCAACGCCTGAAAGAATTAAGAATACATACAGCAAAGGCCACGCCCATCCTGTTAGATATCCTGTTATGTGTAATATCATTAGTGCAATGCCGCAAGCACCTGTTGTGCCGATACTGCCTGTTTGTGGTGTAATTTTCATAGAAAACTCCTTAGTGTTTATACATATAATAACATATAAACGCTAAGGAGTCAAGTAAAATACTAATTTATTTTATAAATTGTGCAAGTTTGGGCGCCTTCCAGCCCTCGGGTTTAAGTACTTTTCCGTCTTCGCGCTTGCGTACTTTACCCGTCTCTGCATCGATCTTTGCAAAGTTTGTATCCATTACTTCTTTCCAAGCACCTTCTCCGTCAAAGCCGCCTGCACGAATAGCACCCATAGTTACAACTAAGATATCAACTAGTGCATCAAGTTGTTCTACACGATCGTTTGCTACAATGGCGTCTTTTAGTTCGTTGTACTCTTCTGTAATTAAATCAAGATACATAGCATAGTTTTCAATGCTAGGTGCCTGATCACACGCTGTGTGAAACGTGTCGATATCTTTAAATGGATTTGTCATGTTTTTTGCCTTATTTTAAAAATGATGATGGATCAATAGTTGCGTGTTCACCGTCTGCAAATTCTGCGCCTATTTGTGTGCCATCTGGCCTTTCAGAAGATACTGCTAAAATACTTTCTAATTCAACTTTACGCATTTCAATTTCGCCATCGGCTGTTTGAAGTTTTAGTCCTCGAGTCCAGCGTCCGTGTTTAATTAATACCCAGTCACCTACATTAAATTCAGTATCTTTATTGTTTGGTCCTACAGAGTAAACTTTAGCCCAACGTGGATAAATTCCTCTAGTTTTTCCATCATCTGATGTAAGAATAATTCCACCTTGTGTAACTTGTTCGCCAAAGACCATATCACTCACTAGGACATCTTCACCTTTAGCTCGAGGAGTTCCTTTAATTGCGTTTAAATTTTGAGACATTATTCACCTTTTTTTACAAAATTGCCGTCATCGTCTTCGATCCATTCTTCATCAGCATCTAATGCTGCTTCTTCAGCTGCTACTTCTGCTGGCAAAGCTGAATTTTTAGTAGTACGTGTTACTGTTTTTTTAACAGGCTGTTCTGCTACTGCTACAACTTCAGGCTCGTCGGCTACTGGTACTGATGTTCTACCTGTAGATTCTGCTGCTGTGCCTGCTGTTGCATAATGTTCTGCAACAACATCTTCACGACTTTTAATAATTTGACCACCTGGTCCTAATTCGTCGCCACGTGCATTTACACGAGCATTACCTACTGCTGGTGTTAGTTCATTGCGTTTTCTAAGCAGATCCATGTCTACTTGTTTTCCACGCATACTTCTGTGTTGTTTTTTAGCTTGTGATACCTTTGACATATATGTCTCCTTTAATTATATACTTACTTATCTCAGGAACTCTCTCCAATCCAGGTCATATTGGATTGAATTAATTCTGTGAACACCGATCAAATACAGCACATAACTTGCTACACTTGATCCACGTCCTACACCCCACACTATGTTATTTTCACGCATAAAGTCCACAAGATACACCATATAGCGTAGAAGATTTTCCATACCGCGTTCTATAAACGCTTCGAGTTCTTCGCAAACTCTAGTCCATTCTACTGTTTCTTGCATTTCGTAAGCATCAATAATGTTTAACTTGTGTATTAAGCGTGACATTATATCTGCACCTATATCAAGTTCTTTATATTTGTCAGGCATAAACCATTCACTTTGACATACACCGTCAAAAGTCTTTTGATCTACATCTAATGGGATATACTTTTGTAGTTTGTCAAAGCCTTGTTCTTCCATAGCGACATTGAATTTGTCTATTTCATCGGATTCGCTACATAATACCACATGCACCTTATCCGCATGACCTGAATAGATCATGTTAATTAAGTCTTTGTTTGTAAATCGTAAGATACCGAGTTCATCTGTTTTCATAAGCATACACTTATTTTAACTTACATTTATGAGATTGTCAAGTCCTGATCCGCTATTATCTTGATCTTTTTGGCGCTGATATTCGATCATTCGGCGTGTGTGTAATTCTTCTTTATAAATTTCTAAGAAATTTGTAATTTGAGATTGTACTCCAAGATTTGCAGTCATAAAGTATCTGCGCTGGAGCACAACTATTTTGTCTTCTAATTCGTTTATAGATAGATCTGCTAAACTATCAACTAGTGGGTTAAGCATTAGTCTTCAAACCGTCCTCTGTATTCTGCGTATACAGTTGTGCCTTGATTATATGTCCAAAAATCAATGATAACAGGATCAGTACTACTATCTACTGTAGCAGTTGCAATGCTGGCCACTCTAGGATAATCTGCGTTATATTTAATAGTGCCGCCGCCATCAACTGTAAAAGTTACAGTTTTAGCAGTGTCATTACCAAATAACTGCACTGTCATTTTAGCAACATGATCACGTTCTGGCCAATCTGCTAGTGCAAAATTAATAGTTCCGACTCCTTCAGATAAGTTAATAGTTGCACTCTGGTAATGTCCATTTAGAAAACTAATGTTTTGCCCTGTAATAACTGTACCAATGTTATGGTATTTTTCTGTGTTTAACGAAAAGTTAGCATCTGTAATATCTGTTCCGTTAAAATCATTAGATACATTTAATTTAGCAGTGTTAGCTTGAAGAGCAGTTACTTCACTAGCTGCTGTTGCTAATCCTGTTTTAATAATTGTAAAGTTGTCACGAAAGCCTTGCGTATCGTTGTCGACACCTGCTACTGGATATGCTCCGTCAATAGTTCCGCTTATAATGTTGCTGGCCATGTTAATTCCTCTTTAATATATTTATCGATGTCATACGTTGAATTGGTAATTTGCGAACAGGACAAATTTTTCGACATCGGAATTTTCAGTTCGTTTCACGATATATCTGTCTATATCGTAGTTAATTGTTTTTGGATCAAATCCGTAGTTTTTAATGTTATTCATTATATTTTTTGATTCACCCGGCTTGCAATAGCAAATCGGTATCGCAGTTACATAATCTAATTCTTGAAATCCTTCTTGTGCAGTGCGCATCCATAAGGGTAAGTAATAACGTTCCTCGTCTCCGATAGTTTTAATATTAGCTCTCATATTATCTATACTAGATATATATTTAATTGAGTCAGTTGACTGACTAACATTGATTGCATTACTATCTGTTTTAATAGTATTAGTCTTAGGTCTAAAACGATATGGTTCGCTGTCACCTTTTTGTAATTCAATTTCAACTGTTCCGCCATCTCTAACAGTGATTTCAAAATCTTGATTATCTACATTTAGTTCTTGATCATTTGTTGTTCTAGTTTCGATTGTTATTTCGTCTAAATCACTAAAAACAAAACGCACAGTATTTCTAGTATACACAGCTAATTCATTGTAGCCTGCTCTGAATCTAGTTGTATCGTCAATTACTGCATATTGTACACTATCGACTGTAATCTTTTCTTTGCTTACCGTTTTAAAACTAGTAGCGGTTTTATTGCCGGTAGTTGAATTTGCTGGGTCTTTAACTTCTATGTATACCACTTCGTATATAGTATCACTTGTAGCTGACTCTTTTGCAACAGCACTTTTAATTTCCCCTAATATATATTTTTTACGCTTATGATTTTTTGCAGCCCCTGCAATAAACTTATCTATTGACACTGCTTCGACTCCTGCATAAACAAGCATATCTAAATTCTTTTGAACTCCAAAAGTGGAATCGCTAGATCTATAAATTTTTTCAGGTGTAAATACTTCTGGATTACTTATAAAGTCTTTGTAATATCTTTTTTGTTTTGCAGATAACATCGGACGCATATAAATGTCAGTATACTGTGTATTATCTAAGTCTGCAACTTTTAGAGTAAACTCTCGTTCAATTGCAGTGTAGTTAAATCTATCCCTTGCTTCAACTGTAAATTTATAGTTTCTGTCAAACGTAGTGTCACCTGGAAGTGATCCGTCCCACGTAACTGTTTTGTTTTCAAATATAGTTAATCCAGGGTCATCGACTGTGCCATATTGTCTAGCTGCACCGATAATTTCACCATCATAAGCAAGTGTCAATCCAAATGGCAATTTACCAGATTTAAGTGTATAAATCATAGCAGTATCTGGTACAGTTGTTTCAGCAATTAATTTTAAAGTGCTTGTAAAGTTAGCATTAATAAATCCTAAGTCGCTTGGTGATATCCATTTGATATTTGAATCAATTTCGCCAATTACACGTATTTCAAATGTCTTAACTGTACTAGGTATATCAACTTCGTCATTTGCAGCAACAATTATATTTTTGAAAAAACTATCTTTTTCAAATAACGCAATACCAATATTTCTGCCATTATTTAACTGTGAGCTTAAATTTGTACTAAGTGTTATTTTATCTTCGTTGTCGCGTATTAGTGTTGCAATAACATTACTGCTATCTTCACTACTAAAAAATGCCTGTATATTTGTTTTAATTCTTGAATATGCAGTACTAGGAACTCTTACTCTCCAATTTAAACTGTCAACTACTGTAATATATGCAGTACCATTGTATTCTGCTTCAAGTGACTGTTTAGTAGCTGTAACTCTGTCATTTACATTAAGTCCTTCTAATGTTTCTGCAACTTCATTCCAGTTTGTACCTATAAAATTTATTTGTATAATTCCATTAGATAGTACATCATCACCAAACTCGTCTTTTTGTGATGCAACCGAATGAGACACTGTACATTGATATATTTTTCCGTCGCCGCCAGTTTCAACAGTGTTAACAACGTAATCACCAACATAATAATTTGTGTTTACTTCAATCACTCTAGGTGCATTAGCAGGTAAAATTGGATTATTTTCTGTAGTTTGCGTAATTTGCCATTCAATGTAGGGAGTAAATCCGTTTATATTATACGATTCGGTATTTGAAAATGTTAATGTTCTACCTTGATACTTTGATTTGTCTGCTTCATTTAATCGAGCAACAAACATATGGTCTTGACCAATTTGTGCAGTTTGACTTAATAATAAATTGATGTTTGGTGCAAGAGTTTCATTTACAAATATTACATCATAATCTACATTTCGGTCATCAACATTAATAACTGTATATTGTCTTTTACCTAACAGAATCTTTTTACCAACTAATTCAAATAGGTCATTAGTACCGTCTATGTCGCCAGTTAAATCAATTTTGTTAATTTTAAAACTAGAATTTCCTAATAAGACATCTTCGTAATAGTTTGCAAATATTGTAACTGTATCTAAATCTGTTGTAATACGTGTTGCTCTTACTGTAAATTTGTAATCTTGTGTAATAGCAGTCTGATAAGGAATACGTCCAACTACTTCGCCTGTTTGACTGTCTAGTGCCATTCCTAGCGGCAATTCGCTCGGAGTGCCATCATCATTAACATCTTCAAGAGTATAAACTACAACACCTTCTAGTGTCCAGTTGTCGACAATTTCTAAATATATTGTTGTATAATTATTAGCACGTTTAAATCCTAAATCACGAGGAGTAATCCAAACTGGTGTTCTCACATCTGTGTTATCCGCTGTGAATACGCCTGTACTTGCTTGCATAATAGTGTTATCTGCTTTTAGATAATCATCGCCTACAAGATAAATCTTAAATTCTCTACGAACAAAATTCTCGCCGTCTGTAACTGTAACAGCAAACGGATAATATCTATTTAATTTTCTTAAATTTGCTGTTGGCTCGTTATAATCAAAATCAACAGTATCATAATAAAAACTACCGTAACCATTTGAACTTAGTACAGTATAATCCATAGGTAGTCCAGCGTACGGCGCACTATCGTATTGTCCGCCAGTGTACCTTTTATCTAAACTAAGAAGCGGCTCTGTAGTACCTTGTAGTTTACCAGTATCACTTAGTGTAATACCTGGAGGTAATACACCGTCTCCATCTGCAATAAAATAACTAAGCTCATCGCCTGCACTCAAATCTGTATCAGTTGCTACTAATTGATAATCAATAATTTCATTATCAAGGATAAACAGACTGTTATTCGAACCTACAGCTAACAATCCTTCATTAGTTTGCCATGTTGGGCTATCAGGCCCAGTAACTATAAATTCTATAGTGCAATCTTGAAATCCGTCATCAGTAGTTGCTCTAAATACAGCCGTAAATATTGTATCATAAGCAACTTCAAACACAGTTCCTGTTATTATACTATTTTCTAATCGTGTGCCTGTTGGAATACTACCACTAATAAGTTCTATGTCAGCAACTATACCATTTGCAAGAGGTAATAGTATGTTTACTGAAGATCGTTCAATAATAGTTTTTAGTTTTGTTCCAGTTGCAACGTTCCATAAATCTAACATTAATGAGTTTCCTTAATACAACGTATTTATCGGAAAAATTTATTACAGAGAGCCTAGGTCAAATGTAGCAGCATTAGGTGCAACAATCGATCCCCATTCTATATCAGTATTATAAACAATATAATCAAGTATATTAGATACAGTAGGAGTTATATTTCCAAAGTCTGCTGCATCTGCTGCAAGATATGTTCGTATGTCAATACCGTGTACTAAGCCAGTTACGTTGCCAGTTACATTACCTGTTACATTACCTGTTACAGGGCCATTGATTCCAGTTGTAGTAATAGTTCCTACATTTAATAAGTTGTTTGCTTGTGCATCTAGGTCTGCACTCAGTTGCGGAGATAGATCTGATACTAAGTCTGTAACACCTGTATACGCAACAGTAAGTACACCGCCTACAATGGTTGTGCTGATTTCAGAGCCGCCTGATATAGTTAATGCTGCGCTATCGTCTAGTACAACATTGCCAGTGTCAGCAGTAATTGTTAGATCGCTAACTCCACTATCAGCAGCAATTACAATTTTATTATCATCGGCAGTTAGTGTTATGTTTGAACCTGCACTGATCTTTTTAAACTCTAAGTCGTAACTGTTTCTTTGAAAAAATAATCCTTCTCCAGTATCGCCTAAATTACTAGCAGTAGTTTGTTCATCATCACGTAAATCTAATTCTTCAAAATTTGTATTAATTTTGATCATTGCTTCACGAAGATCATCACCTGTGCCGTCGTTGGCAACATTGCCGATATTAATTAATTGTACTGCCATGTTATGCTCCTGTGCCGCCGTTTAATGTTTTAACTAAAGTAGCCAATCTATCAATTGCTTCGATAATAGTAGTAGGCGGAGTTCCACTCCAATCACTTGCTGTGCCTACAGCAAAGTCTTGCGTATATGATGCCAATCTATCCAATGCATCGGCAACTGTTTCAGGACGTAAGCCGTCCCAAGATACTCCAGCATGTGCAGGATAAGGTATAACACCATTCACACCATCTACTAGTAATGTACTATCATCGCCAAATACACTACCGGTTAAGTCGCCTGTGATAGTACCAAAGATACCTGTGCCGCCGCCAATAATACTGTCATCGTTGCCATTAACATAAATTAATGAATCACTTGCTCCTAATATAATAGTGCTTGTGTTGGTAGTACCTATGTTTACTCTTGCAGGGTTACCTGGAGTACCACTATCAATTCCACCTTGAATGTATAAATCAGTGTCTCCTGGTAGTGCTGTGATATTATTTGTTTCAATTAAGTTGTTTTGTATATCGCCAACAATCTTACCATTCACACCATCTACTAGTAATGTACTATCATCTGCAAACACACTACCAGTTAAATCAGCAGTTAATCCGCCTTCGAAGACATCGTCAAGTGTAACTTGATTGCCGCCGCTAATACTAAGTGTGGTACCAACTAGTGTAAGCGTTTGAACAGTGCCGTCATAAAGCTCGTTAAAGTTACTATTAATCTTTTCAAACGCAAGTCTAATAGGGCCGCCGTCACCTTCATTTTGACCTGACCCTATATTAATAATCTGTTTTGCCATCTAAGTTTCCTTACGTAATTGTAATAGTATTCCACATGCCTAAGTGTATCGAACACTGATAACCGTATGATCCGGCGCCGTCAGTAGCGGTTGTCCAATCTAGTTGTGTTGTACCTGCCCCGGTAACACCCAACACTTGATTGCCAGTGCCTGTACTTTGTGAAGTTTTAATGTAGAATGGATGCGCACTTGCTGTACCTGCATCTACATTAAATCTTACATTATCACCACTGTTAAATGCCAGTGTTGGTTGCGACCCACTTACTGCACCATTTCTATCTGTACCTGAAAGCGTATAACTGTTGCCCGCGTTTGTTACAGTGATTGTGTAGTCTGGCGTAAATGTAGGAGTTGTACTAGTATCGTTAATTGTAATTGGATTAGTTGTATCTACAATTGTACCACTTACGCTACCAATTCTAATTTGAACCTGGAAAGTTTCTGCACCTTCAGTTGTCAGATCAGATGTCGGAGTCACTGTAAATGAACCTGTATTGCCTGTGATTGTAAAGCTACCAGTTGATGCGCCAAAGTCGCCAGCTTCTGTAACACTCCAATAAAGTGTAGTTGCATCTGTTACATCTGTTGTTACGACATTTATTGTTAGAGCACTACCTTCGTTGATAGATTGGCCATCTGGATAAGCATAGTAAGTTGGACCAACATTTTGACTTGAATCTGTAATACTAACGTTTGTTGATGCTTCACCATTGTCTAGCGCAAGTGCAAGTGTTTTATCACCATCAGTGATTCCATCTTTTGCTGTGTTGATTTCAAGTGTAGCAGTGTTTGAACTAACTGTAAAGTCGCCAGTTAATGAAATTGGTGCATCTGCACTATATCCCGATGCGCCTGCGACTGTTGGATCGCCTAAGTCACCGTCTTGGAATATTGTTCTAATAGTTGCCAAAGATGGCTTACTAATTACATCGGCGATGTTTGCATTAAACAACGCATAACCTAAAGGATTGTTTGCTAGTATACCTGCTGGAGTTTTTAGACTATCACTCCATTCTGGAGCAAGACTTTCACCATCCCATAGACTTGAATAATCAAACATACAGAAGTTTAGCAAGTACAAGTATTCTTTGACTGCTACTTCAAATGCATCTGGATCTGTCTTCCAAGCGTTTGATGGACTTTGATATCCTGATGGATCCCAAAAGTTGCCATCAAATGCTTCAGCCATTGCGTTATACAAATCACTAGTTGCCCAATCTGCACTTAGAGTTGGATACATTTTTAATGTTACTGCATCTATACCATGCATGTGTAGTGTGTGGAATACATGTTCAATAACTTCTTGTGCATCTTCGTCGCCTGTTCCAGGAGTACCACTACTGTTTAAGTACCATACCATATCGTTAGCTACTGTTTCATCAAACAATGGTTCTAAACCCCAAAAGCGTATGCCTGCATCATCTAAGAAGTTTGGAGTATAATCTCCGCCGGCGCCTCTTGCAATTCTTTGTATAGTTGGCTTTGGCGAGTGATAAGATGTTGTATTACCAAGTAATGTTTCTATCATTTGGTTTTGTTTGCCTGCGTTAATACCTGCACCTGCACTATCAGTAAACAACTGGAACATACGTGCTACTTTTTCAATAAATGCATCTGGTACTGCTGTTTGTCCGCCTACTGATCCTGCACTAACTAATCTAATACCTGCTGTTCTAACTTCTCTAGTAAAGAAATTACTACCGTATCCTACAGTATTTCCTACTGTGCCGCTTGCCCTTGGACCAGTATTCAAATCACTTGAAGTAACACCTGTGATTGTGTATGGTACGCTAGTTGCATCAGCTACATTTGCTGTAGTAAGTGTGAACGTTGTCTTCTCGCCTTCCTGGAGAGAACTTGAACTTACAGCAAGTGAGTAAGATTCGCTGCCGCCAGGTGTAGTACTTGTATCGTTAATTGTAACTGTACTCGAAGTTGCAACTATTGTTCCACTTACACTACCTGTTCTCACACTTGCAGTAAATGTTTCTGCGCCTTCAGTTGTTGTATCAGCAGTTGGAGTAACACTAAACGAACCTGCGTTACTTGTAATTGTAAAGCTACCGGTTGATGTACTAAAGTCGCCTGCATTTGTAACACTCCAATATAGTGTAGTTGCATCACTTACGTTAGTTGTAGTAACGTTGAATACTAAGGCACTACCTTCATTTACGTTGGTTGCTGCTGGTGACACTGCATAAGCAGGTACTAACGGTGTAGTACTTGTATCATTAACTGTAACACTAACAGACTCACTAATACCAATTAGAGATAATAACATAGTTTGTACGCCTTCTGTAGTCGCATCTGCTATTATATTAAATGTAGCTGTTGCTGTATTTCCAGTTACAGTAAAGTTACCTGTGAGTGATTCACTAATATCGCCTGATTCGATGCCAGATATAAGATACCCGACTGACGTGCCATTAGCAACATTAGTAGTAGTAAGAGTAATTGTTACACTACTGCCTTCATTAACACTTGCTGCACTTGATGACAATGAATATGTTGCTACTGCACCAGGAGCAACAGCTTCTGCTACTGTGCCCATAGTTAGTTGTGTTGCACTGTTAAATTTATTAAATGCAAATCTATTTGTTGCTCCCAACAAGCTGCGAGTATCAGTATAATCAGTAGCAGGAGAATCTGTATCGTATAGTGCAGTGGTCTTAGCCGTAGTATTAACAAACGCTAGTGCTTGTGCAGGTGTTGCGCCAGGATTTAATTGCAACCATAGTGCTGTCATTCCAGCTACTTGTGGAGCTGCCATACTAGTGCCGCTTATATTATTAATTAAGAAACTTGAATTTGCAGGATACGGATTATTAATCGTAGTTGCTCCGAACTTGTTTGTAGTACTCATTGCACTCATAATATCTGTGCCTGGAGCAAATACACTAACACCTGGCCCTGCTTCTGAACTTGCAGCTTTTTGTTCTAATCCTCCTGCATTTATATTACTATCTACGTTACCGACTATATGTGCGTTTACACTATAAGGCGACGAACCTCGTTGATAGTTTACAGATCCAGTATTAGCCACAAGCAAATTATCGTAATCGGCGCCGCCTACTATGTCAACTTTGTGACTTCTATTGCCTGCCGCTACCATAACGTGTACGCCTGCGTCAATTAGTTCTTCCATATCAACATCAACTGATGGTATTCTAACATTTGTAGTATATCGTACACCATTGTTGGTCGGCGGCAATCCGAACGCCCAACGCTTTGAAGTTGAGTCAATGTCTGTTCCAGTTTTTGAAGTTCCGCGATAAGTCATACTAACAACAGTATCATAAAATCTAAGGTATCCCCAACTCATATTAACTACTGTAGGACGTTTTGCACCTGTTGCAGGATCAATTGGCTTAGCTTTGTGCCATTCTTTTATACAATCAAAAGCATACGTTGCGCTTGTCCCTGTTCCGCTATCGCCTTCTCCTTCTAAACCTGAAAGTTTTAAACTATAAATTTTAGCGTTCTTTGCCCAACCATAAGTTTTACCTGTTGCTGTGCCAGCTACATGTGTACCGTGTCCGTCAAAATCTCTGTAGTAGTTTACACTTTGTGCAGGCATGCCAACAATTCCACTAGCTGTTGTCCAGTCGAGTTCTACAACTCTACTTACACCATTTGCATCTTGAAATTCTGGATGGTCAATCTGTAGGCCGCTATCCATAATAACTACATCAACACCTGTACCGTCTAACGTATAATTATAGCTGCCAGTTACATTAACTCCTACATACGGGTTAAGAGCTTCGTTCATTCTGCGCATACCCCAGTTTAGGAAGTCACCGCGGTCCAGTGTAGTTTTTGTAAAGTCTCCAGTTTGGGCTGTATCAAACCCAATCCCAATATCTGGATCTAAATCTGGAAGCAAAGTTACACCATATACTCTAGGATCATTACTTAGTGTTTCTGCTTCTGCATCAGTTAAACTATAGTGTGTATTGCGGTTTGAAGAAAGTCTTGCATTAGCAACATCAACTGAGCGTCTTGGAATATCGCCTGCACCTGTTGCGGCAATCATTTCTTGATTAAAGGCTTCGTAGTCTACACCTTTATTTAAACTTACAATATATTCTTTTTCGCTCATTTGCTTTTTCCTATTTTATATATTTATCGTTATACACCAGCTGCAACCTGTCGCCAAGCACCGTTTAAGTACACTACTAAAGTATCTACTCCGGTAAATCCTGGATCCCAACTTACACCGTCTGCTACTACTATCATTCCGCTAACAGGAGAATCTGGTTCTACATTTAATGGAGTTAGTGTCATCATATCACTAAAGATTGCATAGTTTAATCCATCTACCATAACAGAACTATCGTCTGCAAATACACTACCTTGTAAGTCACCAGTAACTGAACCAGTAACTGAACCAGTAACTGAACCAATTAACGATCCAGTAACAGTTGCATTATATATTTCTACAACTTGATTTCTTGTCGATGTCGGAGTACCAATTCTTACATCGCCTTCATTGGTACCAGCATTGATTGCAATTCTTGCATAGTCACTTGGATCTAGAGGATTTCCTGGCTCTGTTTTTAATTCAATATGATTAATGCCATTCTTGTCTAGTTGTATATTTGATATACCAAGATCGTCTGCTCCGCCAAATATGTTTAAGAATGTACCTGCTGTGATATCTAATATATCACCAGTATTATTAACAATTGTATCTGCTTTAAATGCTTGCCCGTGTATGTTTGTAGATTCTATATCGCCTACAATCTTGCCGCCTACACTGTCGACTAGTATAGTACTATCGTCTGCTACAACACTACCTTTTATGTCTCCAACAATGCCGCCTTGAGCTGCTATTGAATCTACAAATGGTGTACCTAACAATCTTAGTGCATTAGCTCTTAAATAAATCGATGTGTCTGTGCCTTTTGGGAATAGTGTTATTGCTTCAGACGCACTATTGCCGTCTGTTTGAATAATAATACTATCATCTGCTGTAATATTAGCTGCAACTAATGCTGTACCAAAATTAACTATTCCATTAATTGTAGTTGTGCTACCTGCATTACCGATTGCAATTGTTGCTGCATCTGTTGTGCCTATAGTTAGTGCAGTGTTGTCGATGTTACCAGTTACATCACCAGTTACATCACCAGTTATATTACCGTTTACATTGCCTGTTAGTGCAGCATTAAGTGTTCCATTGATTGTTGTAGTATTTCCTACCTTACCAATAGTAACATTTCCGGTTGTAGCACCTGTGCCGATATTAACTGTTCCAGTTGCAGCGCCGTTGATATCAACTCCGGCAGTAGCAGTAATATTAATGCCGCTGTCACTAACACTCATTGATCCACTTGACGCATCGCCCACTAATACAGAACCAGTTGTGCCTCTGTAAATGTTTAATGCTTCGCTATCTCTACCTTGTACAGTTGTTGTAACTACTTCGGCATTGTCAATATCGCCTACAATCTTGCCTGCAACACCGTCTACTAGTATAGTACTATCGTCACCTACAAACGTACCTTTAAATGCTGCTGCTTCTATACTACCTGTAATAGTGGTATTTCCTGTAACTTCTAAGTTACCGTCAACAAATACCTTACCAACTGGCAACAATTCAATATCAGTTGAGACACTAACAACTTGTACAATTCCGTTGCCGCCCATTGTAAGTGTGCCAGTTGCAGTAACATTACCGTCTGTCATTACAAGATCATCAGTCGATACTGATAAACTTCCTACAAGGTAATTAGCTTCAATTCTATTAGCAAGGAATGTAGCATCATCAGTGACTATCCATTTGCCACCAAAGTTTTCTGTCCATACTAAGGACCTATTATCTGCCGAACCTCTATCAACTTCGATACCTGACGTAGTAGCAGTTACACCAGCACCTACTTCACCGTTATTCAAAACAATTACATTATCAGTAATTGTTGTATTAGTTGTTTCGATACTTGTAGTTGTACCTTGTACTATCAAGTTGCCTGCTATAGTAACATCATTAAAAGTTGATGTTCCTGTTGTTGCTTCAACGTTACCGTTTACATCTTTCCACGAGCCGCCTTGATACATTTGCAAACGACTCGATGTGGTATTGTAGATCACATCGCCTTCTTGAGCGCCAATTGCTAATTGAAGAGCTGTAGTAGTTGAAGCAAATCTAAAAGGAATTCCGCCTTCTATTCTGACTCTGTTGCCTGCTGTAATTTCTAGATCAGTACTTGCTGTGATTTGTGCAACACCTAAACCTGAACCTTGATCAAATGTTTCGATTACAGCATTTTCGATGTTAACAGTAGTTGTAGAAACTCCTGTGCCTATGTTTATAATCCCGCTTGTTCCAGCATCAATTGTTAGATTGCCTGCCGCTGGTCCGTTGATAGTAGTAGCTGTTGTTGTAGTAATTCTTGCAGTTGTTGTGATTAAATCTGTTGTAGTAATTTGAGAATTTAAAACATCACCTGTGATAATACCATTTACACCATCTACTAGTACAGTACTATCGTCGCCGAACACACTGCCTTGTATGTCTGTTACAAATTGCTGACCTTCATCAAACAGCCCAGCTAATTGGTCATCTAAATCTTGTGTTCTTAAAAATCCAACATCGTCTGTAAATTCTGAAAGGAAAGTTGGAGCACCTTGTAGCGCAGCATAACTTACTTTTCCAGTTGTCGCATCAAATACAATTTCTTCGTTGTATGAAACTAAGTTTCCTTTTAAGGTAGTAGCAACAATTTCGTTAAACTTTAATGCTTCTGTACCTAAATTACCTACATTTGTTGTACTCGGAACAATACTAGTATCAACAGTAATAGTATCAATTTCAATGTTGCCTAGATCACTAAGTGGTCTGTATTCTAATCCGGTACCGTCTGCTTTAACTTTTACAAAGTAGTTCGGAGAACCCACAAATGTACTTGGAGTATCTGTTAGATCATTAAATGCTTGAGCAACAATTCTGTTGCCATTAACCTTTATATCAGCAGCATCAATTGTTCCTAGTGCAGTTATGTTCTGCACACCTACGATACTATTGTCTGCAAGGTTTAAGTTATCCCCAGTTTGGATTTCTTTAATCTTGTTGTTGTCCGTTGTATCAAGTACTAGGGGAAATCTATTGGCCATTCTAATCTATCCTATTGTTATACATATTTATCGTATCTGCTTAAAGTGCTGCAATCCTAGCTTGGAAGTCTTCGAAGCTTGTTGATGCTGCTACTTCTGTTTTTAGAGTAGCTAAACTAATAAAAGTTCCATCAGTTGTGTATAACTCATTAAAATTGTCGTTAACTTTATCAAATGCTGTGCGCAACGGATCGCCGTCGCCTTTATTGGCACTTGTACCTAAATTAATTGTTTGTTTTGCCACGTTCCGCCCCTTTGTTTACTTGAATTCGTAGTTTTCCAGCAGTAGCAATTACTTGCCTCTGCTGAGGATTTTTAGTATCATTGCTGGCTTTTACACCAGCTTTAATTAATTTGTCTACAGCGTTCTTATCCATTAGTGCTTTCCTACCACAACTTCAACTGTGCCGCGATCACCGTCTAGTTTATCTCCAAGAGCTTTACCAATTACACTACCAACTCCTGGAGTATTATTAACAACTGCATATCCTGGAATATTACTTGCTACTAGCATATCGCCTTTGGAAACCTTGCCAATTACATTACATGGTACACGCCCTTGTAGTGCTACTGCAACAACGTTATCACCTTCACAGTGTGAGTTCATTAAATGTGCTGGGTTAGTAGATACAACGCCTGCTACACGATGTGTACCGTGTGTTGTGCTTTGTGTAACTTCAGCTTCTCCACCAAACTCGACTACTGTTCCTGGAGCATATTCCGCATCAGCCAAGTAATTCTCTGCCAAGTCAGCGTAGTATGATTCAGTTGCAGTACCACGGAACAATGTTGCATAAACATCTTTGTACTTTTTAGATGCACTACCAATATCATATGTGTTATCGGTATCTGGTACCATACCTGTTGAGCTAAAGATAGCAGGTGCAACACTCGAAGCACTTCCTGTGTCAGCAGTAATAATACCTACTTGTCCAGCAGTTGTTTTACCAGTATTAGCACCGATTGCAATAGCTGTACTTGCTGCACCTTTTTCACCTGGTGCTTCAATAAAGCTACTATAAATCCAGTCAACACCTAGTACTTTTTCGCCGTTAAAGTTTGACGTACTTTGTAGAATACTTTCTGCGATGCCAGTTCCGCCGACGCCAACACTACCACTAATTAACATATCTGGATATGTTGCTGTAGGCAATCCTGCATCCGCGCCGCCAACTGCTGTAAATATTAGACCCTGTGACGGTGTTTTAACATTAAGTGTTAGACTATCTAAACTTAATACCTCATAGCTGCTGTCACCGCCTAGTATTAGTGAGTTAGCTTGTACACTACCGTCTGCATCTGTTTTAACAATTGAATTAACTTCGCCTGTTGTAGTAACATTTGAAATACCATATGTACCTGCGCCTGTTTTAATTAGTGCTTCGCCGGCATCACTAGCTGCTAATATTATAGTAGTAAAGTCTCCGTCAGCTAAACCTAAGCCTTCATCAACTATTGTACTAAATGGTATTGCACTTACTGCACCCGTTCCAACTGCACTGCGTCCAAGAACTGTATCAGTTGCAATATTTTCTAGGTCTGCTAGATTTACACTTCCTGTTTTAACAGTTACCCAACCATCTGTAACTTCAAATTTAGCATCATCAAATGCTGCACTACCTAAATCAGCTTGTGCAATACCTGTTGCATTTGCTCTAGTCGTTGCTGCTTCTAGATTTAACTTACTTTGTGCAATTTGCGCTGTACCAGAAATGTCGCTATTAACAATTGTGTCTGCGTTAATTTGTAAATTAAGTGTAGTTTGTCTACCAACACCAGGTGTCCTAGAAGTAAGTATTTGTATATCACTTGCTGGGTTTGCAACGCCGTTAGCCCATTCATCTACTGGACCATCGACAACATTACCTTGCTTTCCGCCTGGTGCAGTAAGTACATCAGCTGCTGGTCCATCTGCAGGCTTGCCATCACTAAATACTCCTGTCAGTACATCGTACGTAATTTCAACAATATTACCTTCAATACCAACAAGTCCATCAACAACATCAATAATTGTACCTGTTGCACCTGATATACTACCTGTAATTACATCACCGGCTACAAAGCCACCGCCTAGTATACTACCTGCATCTAAAATAAGTTTCTTTTTGCCTGTGGATACCAGTAACTGATTCCTATCAATGTTATTATATTCAACACTACGTAAATCTTTAATTTCGTCCATGTCACCACGTCCGCTATCAACATATGATTTAGTTGCAGCATCTGCTGGCTGTACTGGTGTTGCTAAATTAGTAATAGTATTGCCAGCAGCATTGAGATCGTCTGTCATTGGCACAGCGCCGTTCGGAGCAAGCACACCTGGGCCTAATATGTTAGCAACAGGAGCACCTGTTACATCGTAGCCTAAGCGTCTATTTACATAACCACGTACAGCACTTTCTGTTGGTACTGTATCTGAAGCATTATCAACCATCGCAGTGTCTGTACTAAATTCAGTAATAACAACACCACGCTTAAAGCCTAGTCCGTCTACGTCCGAAAGCGCAAGACTTGCACTAAATGTAACAGTACCAGTACCCTGATCCACACTAAAGAATCTACCAACTCTAAAGATACCGTTTTGGTCTGTACTTACATAGAACACACGACCTTTGCCTTTTTCAACAACTTCGTTAGATTCTTTCTTCTCACCTGGTTCACCAAAAATAACATTTGGATAGTTACTACTATTAAATCCGCCGGTGCCGATGTCTAAGAAATCATGTCCTGTTGCACGACATGTACTAATGTTAACTGTGACACTGCCGGTTGCGCCTGCTTTTAGGCCTGCACGTAGTGTGACTACTTCGCCGCCTAGTACAGTCGTGCTCGCAATACCAGTTGCATTTGTTTGGTTAATTGTATCATAATCGACCAAATCAACAATTGCATATATGTTATCTTCACCTGGTTCTTCAACTATATCTCCAGCACCAACTCCACGGTAATTGAACACATAATGTTTCTTACCTGCCCATGTTATAATAGGTGCTTCAATAGCTAAACTGTCAACAGTCCAGCCTGCTGGTCTATTTCCTGTTGGCGTTCTTGCATTGTTGTTAAGTCTAAATATTTCATTTGCATCAGCTAGTTTAACAGCAAGTACAACATCTCCTACTGTATTACCTTTTGTAGTACCTGTGCCTGCTAGTGCAACTTCTTGTGCCTTTGCCGAATCAACTGTTAATCTAATAAAATCATATGTACTATCAAGACCTGCTTGTGAAGTGTTAGTAGGCAACTCATTGCCTAAACTATCACTAGTTAAGAAACTAATACTTCTGTATACAAAGTCTGGATTTTCGTCAAACGTTAGTGCTGTACTTGGTCGAATTGTTAGTACATCTGGACGAGCTAAGTCGCTGATAATGTGTGTTTGGTTTCTATAGTAGACAATACTTGTGTTAAATGGTACAATTTCTAGTAGACCGTTTGCACTAAATTGCGAGTCACTTGTACTAAAGTTTAATTTGTAAACTTTACCACTGTACATCGGAGTACTGTCTTCTATTACAATAGTACCAGTTGCTGATACAGCAACGATAGCGCCAGCAAGATCAACTTCGTCAACAGTTATAGTTGCATCGTTTGTTAATGTAACACCACCTAATAGTGACCCGTCAACAACAAACGTGTCGCCTACTGTATAATTAACACCGTCATTTGCAACTGCAAATTCTACACTATAACCTGCGTCAATTGTTTTGTATAAATTAAATATAAATCCAACAGCAGCTGGATTTACTTTAGTTGCTGTATAGTCTGTTGTTTCTGCAAGTAACGGATATTCACCAATATGATGCTGTACTAGTTCTGCGTTTGCAACTTCGTAACGTGCAAATGCTGGACGAGTAGGATGATATATGTTAACTTCTGATCTATTACTTGGCGGATCTTGCATATCATATACGTATACTGCTAGACTTTCTTTAGGATTGTCATACCCATTTGAGTCGACACTAATCGGAACACTGGTTGCACCAAGAGCACCACTTACACTGCCTGTTAGTTCATTAGTTGTATCAAATGCACCTGAAATATTTGTTATATATATTACATTAGAACCACCTGTTGTACTTGTTGCAACTGCAACGTTGCCTGTTGCTCCACTAAGTGATTGTGTAACTGTTTCTCCACTTGTTAGTATTACCGGACCTGTTAATGTTAGTATTACATCAACGTCAAACGCTTTGGCAGGTTGAGTCATATCTTGATACAATGCAACTGCGTCTGGAATCTCGTTTGGATCTGATCCTTCTGCAACTAGTCCAAACTCACCATAACAACTTGAACCTGTTAGTGATCTAATCTCAGCACCGTTTTTAGAATAGTAACTAGCATGACAGTAGTATGTAAACATACTAACCATTTCTGATAGCGCACCGTTAGCTGCAACAAGTCCATATCCTAAGTCATTAACTTGTGTAAAGTCATTACCTAGGATTGATCTGTTACCAGCTGTTTGTAATGTTAATGGAATTGGAGAACTTAGATCGTCTAAGTCAATCCCTGTTGCTAATGCACTTGTTACGCCAGTAAATCCGTCTCCGCTATTTGAGTTTGGCGAAAGTATAAGTTCTGCTGTACCTAAACTTTTATCATAAGCTGTAACAGCGTTAACTTGGAAACGTCTGCCGTCGATATAGAAAGCACTAGGCGTTTCTGGACGTCTTACATATAAACCTTGCGGTTGTGTCGACGAGCCTAAACTTTTAATTTTTAATCTGAATGGCGAGCCGTCTACTTTTTCTGTAACTTGTACTGCTGAGTTACCAACAAATGCATCTACAAATAAGCCGCCTCTAAAGGCTTGTTTGTTAAGTGACTGTGAAAAGCTTGATCCGGTTTGTATGTACGGTGATTTAGTTAGAACCTGACCTTCAGGATCAAGAACACACATAAATCCACCGTGTCCTTGTACAGTCAAGTTACGTATAATTGTAGCATCATTCATCAAGAACACATCTAATTGATCGTTACGCAATGGGGGATTATAATTTTCGTTAAATGCAAATTTTACAGTGTTAATTAAGTTTTGCAATACAGTTGCAGGACCGTCGATTACTCTCCAGTATTCTGCAATCTCTGCTGCATTAAAATTAGCACCACTAGTATGTTCTTTAGTTGGGGTATAATATGTTGTTACACCTAGTCCGGTTGTAAATTTAATAACATTACCTAGTCTATAAGTCTGAGAAGTTGTCCATGCTGCTGGCTCTCCTGAACCATTGAACAAGTCTGCTGCATACATTCTGTCGCCTGCGCCACCACCGGCTTGATTATAAAGCGTAGTTGGATTTTCACCAATTATTAATTTGCTTGCAATAGTATAGATATGTTGTATACCTGCAACTGTTTCATCTTCTGTTCCTGCTTCCACTGCACCTGCATAGTATTCACCTTGTGCTTCTAGTGAAAACTCGTTACTACCATTGCGGAAGTCTTTTACAAGTGCATCAACAATTAAACCTACGTCTCTAAAACATTTTGCTCTGCTGTAAGAGCCTACTAGTGCAGGATATGTTGTTTCAATGTAGTTAACAACCTGCTCTTGAATAAATTCTCTGTTGTCAATTAGTGTAAGTGCATTTGTTTCCCACTTGCCTACATTTTCATAACCAGCACCTGTATTTTTAAGTTTTTCAGGCTGTGTTAGATAGTGATATCCAAAATATCCATCAGCTTTTCCTGTTAGTGGATTTATGTATTCAATACCATTTGGAATACTAGCAATAGTAAATGTGACACTAGTAGCTCCTCCGCTACCAAGTTGATCGTCACTTACAGTTAGTCGTTCGCCGTGCTGGAAGTCTTTACCTGCATTAGTAATTGCAATATCTGTTACTGCACCAGAACCATCGATAGTAATATCAAATTCTGCATCTTTACCGAATTTATCTGTAGACCATAAACTTACTGAATATGTGCCTGGAGTTCGTGATGCATTAGGCTGAGCGTCAAATGCAACTGCTTCAATATCTGATTTACCGAGTACAAGACCGTCAAACTCTGCGTCACGATAGAAGAATGTATTTGCCCAACGTGATTGTGATACACGTTTCTTTGGACGGATAATACAACGTCTAAATTCGTCGCCTTTTACACTTACGTTTGCCGGAACACGAATCGGATAGTCCTCTTCGTAAATACCTGATTCAACTCTAATGGAAATCTGTGTTTCACGGACAAAGTTGCCATACTCTAATGGTTCACCTGCTACAAACTCAACTGGCTCTAATAGCTGCACTTCAATTTCGTCAGTGCCCACTACACTAACTGCTCTCGGACCTGCTTCGTATTTGTAATCAATAATACGTCCAATAGCACCTGAGTTTTTACCACGTACAACTTTACCTGGAATAATATCTGTGTTTTCTGGGTTAGCTTGATTGATAAATCCAAGTCCGCTGTTGTTAATATTAATTTTATAAGTTGTTTGTCCATCAACAATTTGCGGAGCATCTAATACACCATCGTTAATAATTTCTAAGATAATGTCCATTTTGTTACCAATTGCTTCGTCTGCACTTGAATCTGGTAATGGTAAGTTAGTAACTTGTAATACACGGTCTTGATATGTTGTAAGAACAGGAGTATTTGTTAAAATATACTGTGTAACAATTTCTTTAGCATATTCAATACCTGCAATAGTTTCCACCCTCTGCGCACCAATTGCTCGTTGCGCACTTACATTTGAGTAATAACGTATACCGGCCCAACGTGATAGATAGTTAGCATTGTTACCTAGCAGTGCATCTAAACTAACGCTATCTAAAATAAATTCAACATCACGTTGACAAATTTCTAAGCTGTAAGTTCCTGCAAAATTAGGAAAAGTTGCATCAACATAACCCGTAACTTCTTTAGCAATAAATTCTTTGTTAGCAACAATAATTGCTCTTGCATTTGCACGATCAGCAATCGGACTATCTATTCCAACTGTATTAGTCAATGCTGTTGTGCCGCCTGTTGCATATGTCATTGTCTGCATATACGGACCTGGTTCTGGCGGAGCAGCAATAATTATTTCTTCTGCTTTGCGAGCAGCGGCATTAATTGTACGATATGCATATGCTGGAGCTCGTCCTTCTTTTCCTACAGGAGTAAATGTTTGTTGATCTGAGCCAGATGTACTAACGTATAAGTTGACTTGACTTTCTGCTGCTGCATTATCTACATACAGTTTAGTTGCTGCTTGTAAATCATCTGGACCATTCGGTAAGCCAGTACCTGCAAGTTCGCCCGGATGATCAAACAAGTTTAGGGCACCTGTCATATCGTCGCCTTGACGTCTTACAATGCTCTTGCGAGGAATAGCTACATTGCTGAGCCAGTTACCTTTTAAATTAGCATTATATGCTGCATCAGTAATAGTAAATGTGCCTGTGCCGCCACTTAGCAAAATTCTACCATTTCTTTCAACTGCTTGTTCTTCAGTAGGATACAGTGCAATATTATTTGGATCTACTACATTAATATAGTATGTGCTGCCTGTTACAACACCAAAAGGATCTGTTCCTGTTGAACGAAAGATAAATGCAGCACCGTTAAATGCTTCTGTTAGTCCGTGCGCAGTAATAGTTAAATTACCTAAGCTAAAACCTGAAGCAGTAAACACATATCCTGAAGCATCAGTCGGTTCGTCTCCTAATCTAATACCGCCGCCTGCAACTGCCTTTCCTTGGTAATTTCTATCAGCAAAAGCTTTATCAATAACAAGAGCACCTGTTGTTAAATTAGTGCCGTGAACTGAGTTGAATGTATCAATTGCAGCCTGTGTTACACTTACGTTAGCAATTGGCTGTGTAGCAGCATCCATAGGCCCGCCTAATATAGGCTCAGGGTCATTAGAAACTTTTGAAACAAGTTGTTTGATAATTACTTTACCGTCTACAGTAAAGTCGAAGCCGATAGTATCTGGCGTACCATCTAAACTGTTGTCTGAAGCAAGTTCAAGTAAATTGATACCACTGCCGTCTGATTTTACTAAAGGAACTTTATTTTCATTACCTTCGTAAGTGTTAGGCGTGTCATTAAGATCAGTAAAGGATATCTGTCCACCAATACCAAATACAGCATATAGTTCTTGGAAGTTTTCGTTTACTTTACGAAACGACTCGCGGATACTATCGCCTGTACCGTCGTTACCTTCAATACCGATATCAATTTGTTGCTTTGCCATTTAATTTGCTCCGTTTATATTGCTGGGGTTGCCAGTTTGTTCATATCAAAATTTACGCTTATTCCACAACCACATGCAGATTGTGCGTTAGGATTAATGATTTCAAACATTGAACCCATAATATCTTTTTTGTAATTTATTTCTGTTCCTACTAGAAACATAATACTTGCTGCACCAATTACAAATGTGCAGTTATTGTCTGTTTTTAGAACTACATCATTAGATTCTACTTCTTCCGGAGTTGATAATGTACCCCATTCGTATTCAAATCCAGCACATCCACCACCTTTAAGATTAAGTGTAACTGCATAACATTCGTTTTCATTGCAAATTGTGTCAATTTGCGCTTTTGCAGAATCTGTTAGTGTACAAATGCTCATGATTTATCCTTCTATGATATTATTTATCGTATGATTTTATAATCTTAATGTAAATATACTTATGTACATGAGAGAATTTAAAAAGCAGACCCGGCACGTTCGCACTAGCAAAATGGGCAAGGAACACGCCTATACACGCGAAGTTACAATGTGTGTTTTTAGATGTGATAACTGTGATACAGAATTTGAACGTGCTAGAGGAAGCATGGATCCTAAACGATTAAGTAATTCCTACTTTCACGTATGTAAGAACTGTGATAGTAAGAAATTTGCTCAAAAGAAAGGCGTAGAACAGAAGCAGAAATGGAATATGACTGCTAGTAGTTCTACGCCTATTAGTAAATTATGATCTACTAGGATACACTCCTTGTAATGCAATAATTGCTTTACAGCCATTTAGATCTTCTATTTTAGGTAGTGCAAATGTTGTTCTACCATCGCCACCATAGGTTGTACCTAATATACTAAACAATGCTTCCCATTCTGCAATAGGCAGTAGTTGATGTTGGCAAAATGACCAACCTCTTGGAGCAAAGTTACCTGCAAAGTATTTTACTTCTCCTACAAACGGTTCCATTATTCAGCCTTCCAAATTGTCCAAGCACCATAAGCAATAGCGCCATAAGCAACTAGAGCAGCGATTGGTTTAAAAATTAAAAACGCAATACCTGCGCCAATTAGTACTGCGCCGTCGAGTGTTGTTCTTTCTTCTAGTCTTTTCTTAATCCACTGTTTAACCATTTTTAAATCTCCTGTGTAAAATATTTAGTAAATATAGTTTCCTATAGGAGGATATTATGATTAAATTTATGAAATCATTATTTGGTATTAAAGAAGTAGAAAAGGCAGTTGAGGCAATAATGCCTGAGCCTGTCAAAGCTGCTCCTAAGCCAAAAGCAGTAAAAGTAGAAACGGTTGTTGAAGTTGACGCAAAGACTGTAAAGGTCACTAAAGCAGGTTTATCAAAGTTAACTAAGCAAGGCTTAGAAGACTTTGCAAAATCTAATTATGGTGTTGATATTGACAAACGTAAAAAGAAAGACGAACTAGTTAAAGAAGTATTAGCACTTTCTAAGAAGGTCTAATCATACCCTTTAACTGTTCAATTGCAGTTTCACAGCGAGTCAGCTTACGCTCTAATACAGTGATAGCGGCTCGCTGTTTTCTTGACTGCTCTTCCAACGAACGCACATAAGCTTCTGTAGGAATCTTTTGTACACTTCCATCTTCGCCCAACATCTCAAACATGTCAGCGCCTTGCGCACGTAATCCACCTGCTACACGATTAGGATTCTTATCAGATTTCGATGGGGTCGGGCTGCTTTTGCGCCCGTACATGTGATTCAAATAACTCATTGTCTTTTCCTTTGTAGTATTTATATAGCTCAATACTTGCTAAGTTCTTTGCTTTCGATTCCGCCATAATATCACTGTACTCGAGAAAACTTAGTGCATAATCATTTACAACAGGATTAGGATAGTAATCGCTATGTGCTCGCAGTTTTGCTTTCTTGTGTCCTGCTTCTAAAAGTGCAGGCATATCAGGCATTGTATCGTGTGCAAAGCCTTCTGGTAGTGCAGTATCTCTGCTGTAGCTGTAGTGAATGGCAGGACGAACACCCCGCCACGAGTCGATCACACGTTTGAAGTCGTCTGACTTAGGGTCAAGATAATATCCTTCTCTACACCAAAAATGATGCACATCTAGCACCAAAGCGAGATCGTCTGCAAGCTCAAGGCTGTGCTCGAGTCCCCATTTGTTTTCGTCGTTTTCGATTGTAATAGTGTTTCTTGCTTCCGGTGAGAGACGTTTAAGCGCGGCTTTGATACCGGCTGGACCTTTGCGGCCTGAGATGTGTACATTGCACTTGAAGTCTTGGAATTGTCGGCCGTAACCCATATAGCGGATGACATCGGTGTGATATTCAAATTCTTCTATGCTCCTATCTACTATATCGTCGTTATCACTAGCAAGCACAGTAAACTGACCAGGATGCATAGACAACCGTACATCCAACTGCCTTGCAAGTTCGCCGACCCTTGCGAAATGCTTCTCACAATATGCGACCACAGCAGGTAGTTTCCAATAATAACTCCAGTCAAGCTGAGTGTATACAGGAAGGACATCACTGCCAAGTCGAACCATTCGTAATTCATGTGGTAAACTCCCTACGTATTCAATCAAGTTGTAATACGATTGAATGTTATGCACCATGATGTCCCACAACCGTTCCTCGGCAACATCACGTGTCTGTCTATTAAGCCACTGCACTGTTGTGCTACGAGTATTTAGTGGTCGTTGAATTTCTTCTAGTAGTTTCTTTTTCTGCGTTTGATCTGGGTGCATGTACTTACATGCGAAGCCTATACGTTGAATCATGTGTTTGCCTATTGTTTGTTAATTTAAATATATTATAACACTATTAGCGCCAGTTGTCAATCACCCATTGATCTTTGCAGTTATGTGGATTAGGATCGCCATGAAATACTGCTACGCTTGTAGTACTTTTTACTACGGGATCTCCATTAACTGCAAAGTCTCTTTGTCCTCTAGGCTTGTTGTTATATTTAGGACGACCACGCATTTCCCACTTGTAGCTTTCAATCCAATCATCTGGCCAATACGAGTATGTTCCATCTTTTATAGTTGCACGAATCCAGTCTTGATCTCCATGATAACGTCTGATTGGATTAGATGGGTCAGTAATAAACGTTGTGTATACCTGACTATGCATACCTGTAGTTAATCTAAAAATGCTGCTATTAAATTTATTATAGTTATGAACAAATTTTCTATTAAAGTCACGGATAATACAAAACTTGTTAGGTTCATACGTAAACAAATTATCTATATTTTTAAATACAACTACATCTAAATCAAAAAATAATATTGTACCGTTTAATCCAAGATTAGGATTAAAAAACATAGGCTTGTACCACCAACCTTGTACGCCACTTATTAACGGGATAGGTTCAATCCTAATATTTTCATTTATGCCTGTTTTATCTTCTGTAAAACATACAAACTCAAACGGAACTGTTAAGTTACGCTTTACCATAGAGTAAAGTTTATTAACATATTCCGCCGAGTATTTGTCGCCGTATTTTAGACAAACAACATAGTTCATTATGCTTCGTAGATTGCTGAGTTAGCACCGTGTTCTGCACATTCTACCTTTACACAATAACAACGACCGTCTGTTGCTTCTCGAATCAGTTTGTCAGCAAAGTAAAATGCGTGTTCTGCAAACTTCTCTGCACCTACACCGCCAAACTCTCTTACTTCACACAATCCTTTTTCTTGTAGATCATAAAAGTCTTGTTTGTGTG
>Ga0213869_10000095_pt1 | contig 70163 bp, 63 predicted proteins | sample PICome_10_FD_160083 | JGI IMG/M metagenome (GOLD analysis project Ga0213869, IMG submission 160083) | Coastal seawater microbial communities near Pivers Island, North Carolina, United States - PICO132 | ecosystem: Environmental > Aquatic > Marine > Coastal | place: USA: North Carolina... | reverse complement strand
CCACTATTACCACTATTACCACTATTACCACTATTACCACTATTACCACTATTACCACTATTACCACTATTACCACTATTACCACTATTACCACTATTACCACTATTACCACTATTACCACTATTACTACTATTACTACTATTACCACTATTACCAATACAAGTACCTTTATTAATATTTTGATATTTTGTTTTTTTAGGTCTAAAACATATTAAACCATAACTTGTTAAAGGTTGAGTACAATTATTATAAGTATGATACTGACTTCCACAATTACCACAATATTTAGGTAATAGATCTATATTTTTTTTTGTAAATTTATCTTCAGCAATTGATAAGTAAGTTATATTTTTTTTAGATGTCATATTACACTTTATATTAAAATAAAAAAATTATTTTTAACTTAATTAATATTTATATCAAATTTAGAATATTTATTTTAATTGATTTAATATTAATCTTCTTGAATAAAATCTAAATAATTATAAATATGGAGCCAAGAATATGGGGACCTCATCAGTGGTTTATGATGCACGTAATATCTTTCACATATCCAGAAGAACCATCATCATATGATAAACGCGCTTTTCATGATTATTATGCCAGTTTAAAAGATGTTTTACCATGTGAAAAATGTAAAAAACATTATAATACTTATTTTCAACAACATCCAATAGGACCACATTTAGATAAACGAATGGACCTAATAAAATGGGTTATTGATATTCACAATTATGTAAATAATAATTTAGATAAACCTACATATACTGTAGAAGAAGTTTTAAAAATGTATAAAGGTCTAGAACCAGTATCGCCTTTTATAAAAGTAGAAGAAGTAAAAAAAATAGAGAAAAATGTAACTAAAAGAGTTCACCGTCTTTATTTCTATTTAGGATTAATGGTAGCAATAATAATATTTATAACTTATTACTATCAACGTTATTACTTTTACTTATAATTTTCTCATTTTTTATTTTTTATTTTCAATTTATGAAAAATCTACTGGTCTGTAATTAATAGACTTAAGTGCTTTACCAGTAGAACGATTCTTTACAACCCATTTATCCTGATTTTCTAGTTTATAATAGTATGGTGAATCATAAGGAGAATCACCTTTATTATACTTTTGTTCGTAACTTTGTACAGTTTGCATTGCTTCTTCTTCACTATAGCAAAGTTTACTCATATTACTAGAATGAACTTCATCAAAATCTTTGTCTGCTTGAATACCAAAAGCATCTGCAGCACCATATACTACATATAGCATATCAGCAATAGCATCTCGCGCTTCTCCAAAATCTTTTGTTTTACAAGCATCTACAAATTCTTCGAATTCTTCACGAATGAGTTTAATTCGTAGATCAACAGTATTAGGATCTGTATCAAAAATTGTCTTATTCGGTTCAAAACTACGAACCATATCAAAAGCAGTGTTAAATTCTTTAACCTTTTCAAAATTAGTAAGAGAATACATATTATTAAGTGTATTTATCTATTATGATGTAGAATAAGTTTAAAAAAATAAAATCAATTTTATTTTATCTAATATTCTTCTAAGTTTATTATATACTACCATGCCTATTTTAAAAAAGACTAAAAAAATAACATTTAATAATTTTAATAAAGTCAAAAGAAGTCGTAATAATCTAAAAAGAAGAACAAAAAATACAAAAAGACATAATAAAAGAGAAGGGAAATATAGCATTAACAAATTTATAAAAGAACATAAACCAGTACCTATGATAAAAACATTAATAGAGAATCTCACTATTCCAAATAATAAAGTAGAATTTTTTACTGATATTAATGATGAATCAGGTAATCCACCTAAGGGATTAACTATAACATCTAACGCTGGTACTCGTAATAATGTATTTAATAAAGAAATAACAAATAGTATTAATTCAAAAGAAGAAGTAAAAACCAAATTAAATAATAATAGTACAAGATTTAAGATTGGTGTTCTTAAAATATATCCTGGTAAGAGAGCATCTAGATATTTAAGAGTCATTGGTCATGTTAATTTGATAATTATAGATACAATGTATAAATATATTTATCATTATGAACCAAAGAAGAAAGGACTTATGTTATCAATTGAAAGAAAATTTAGATATCAAATGGGTGAAAATGAAATAGTTAATAGATTAAATATTATATCTAAAAAATCTAATAATAATAATATCAATATCAATAAATATAAAAATTATACTTATCTTAAATTTTATGGAAATCAACCATCATTTAATAAATATTGTACGCTTTATATTGTTTATGCAGCATTAAAATTTGCTATAAATATTGAAGAGAATAAATTATTTCAAAAAAAAAATAATAATAGTGATAATAATATACACGTAAACCCATTAACATATACAAGAGCTATTAGTAACTATTTTACTCAATTATTTAAATCTATTAAACAAAAGGATGTTAGAAATTTACTTATTTATTATGTAAATTTAAATAAATACTCAAATAATTCTAACTAAATTAATGGTAATCCTAATTTAACACTTAATAAAATGACATCCAATTTAAATATCTAAATTTTATATTACTTATAAAATTGATTAATTTTTAATATTTTTTTAGTCGTACAAACAAATTTGATATAACAAATTTATATTTATAAAAATGGGAATTTTTACAATTTTTGATGCGTTGACTGGTAATCCTGGTGAAATAAGTAATGTAGGAATAACCGATAATACTTTTAAAAAAAAATACGATTGGCATAACAAAGGAGTTAGAGCAGTTTTAAAAGATGGTACAATAACTGATAAAGGACATTATGATTCATATGGTAGAGTAATTGTAGGTGATAATAAGTATAAAGTAATTAATACTTGGGACCATTTCGATTATACAGAAGAAGAACATGATGGATTTATGTTACTTGAGTCTATTTATCAATTACTCATTTCTAATCCTAAATATTCTGGATTAGCAGGAGATTATAATCTTTATAATAGTTTGAAAACCTTTTATAATCATATTTGGTTGAAACCAGTAGATAAATTTATTCATAATCAGGCTGTTCTAGTAATATCTAAAGCAGAAAATGAAAATTATAGTAATAGTGTTTGTGACACTGTTAATTCATGGCCTTTTACAGATCCTGATAGTAGGCAATTTGGTCGTAAAAATAGAAAAAGAATTTTAGAAATTATTGATTACTTCTTAAGTAGGTAATAATATAAAAAATGTCGTAAATTTATTAAATAATTTATTTTTTATTATTAACACGTCTAGTTATTTGTATTTGTATTTTTGTTTTTGTTTTTGCTTTTGTTTTTGTTTTTGCTTTTGTTTTTGTTTTTTTATTCTTAGAAGTGAGACTATTTTTTGTTTTTGTTTTTGTTTTTTTATTCTTAGAATGTAGACGCTTTTTTATTTTTGGTTTTTTATTCTTAGAATGAATACTAGTTTTTCCACCACCATAATATCTTCTTAGTAATGTTACACCATTTTCATTTTTATATCTATTATCCATTGTTTTTTTCTCTAAAAAATTTGGAAGAATACAATAAATTTGATTTAATCTATACATTAAAACAGATTCTAAATGATCTTTTTTGAGATCACTATTAATATATGTTAATGGTCCTTCTAATTTTATAGTGTCATAATAATGTTCAAGAATGCTATGAATTATATGGCTATATCTTTGTAAAATCATACCCTTTCCAAGTCTAGTTTCCCAATATTCTATAATATTATTATCACTTAAAAGACCATATAAATTAATGGCACGCATTTGAGAAAAATCACGATCGTTGATACTTAATCCAATACGCATAGTACCTGGACCTGTATTTGGACCTGGAAATTCATCTACTATATGTTTTGTTGGGGATCCCAATGAAGGCCAAAATCCACGTTTTTGTCCAATGTAGGTAACTGCTGTATCTTTAGCAGAAGTTTCTCTTGTATTATGTTTTTTTCTACCACTAGCAATATATTCTAATCCATTACCAAAATCAAGTTTAAATAATTTTAGTGGTCGAGAATTACCATCTTTATCAACTTTAGTATCTGGTAGTTTAGTGAATACATTTCCCCCTACTGTATCCCAAGACCCAAGTAAACAATCCAAAAAATATGATTCTAATAAATCATCTAGACCTTCTATTGATCCTTTTTTAAAATATTCACCTATTCTTTTAACTTTACCACTCGCTTTAGGATTTATTTTTTCTAAATCTGGATGCCCTATTTCAAGATCTAATCCTTCTTGAAACTTTACACCTACTAAGATTTCAAAATCTCTATCACCGTCAAGTCGAGGTTTATATTTACTTGCTGGCCATCCTTTTGGTCCTACTGCATAATCAGATGCACTATCTTTTTTACGTATAATAATTCTCTGTTGTGGACCAGCAAGAAGACCTCTGTTATGTAACCCTGTATATAAAGAACCTGTAAGTACTTCATTAAACGCATGAGCACTCTTATTACATGGTCCTGCCTTATCACCTCCATTTTTAATATAATATAATTCACCATCAGGACATTTAGCATAATATCCATCAGATGATCCGCCGCCATCTTTCCCTCTTACATATGTAAACTCTTCTTCATATAATTTATCCATTAATTCTGCCTTAATTATTGGTTTTTTAGTATAAAAATCAACATCATCAAGCCACATTTTACTTGGATCATGAGAACCACTGTCTGGACATTGTAAATCTAAGTCAGTCATTTTATATATATATATATAAAATAGAAAAATATAATAATAATAATAAATATTTAATTATTAATCTACTAAAAAAATTTTAACTAGCATGAAGACCATTTTGTATAATATATTCTTCAACATTATTCATATTCTAGTATTCCTTAATATTCTTTAAATATAAGAGTAATAAAAATTGATTTAAAAATATTTTTTTTGTATTCAAATTATACGATTAATAAAAATGTCAAATGTTTTGATTGTAGAATCACCTAATAAAGTTAAAAAAATACAAGGATTCGTAGGTAATTCTTATATAGTAACATCTAGTAAAGGACATATTAGAAATATGGATCCTAAAAAATTAAGTATTGATGTTGATAATAATTTCAATCCAACTTATATAATTACACCTGATAAACTTAATGTTGTTAGGAGTTTAAAAAGTGATTGTAAAGGTGCAGACACTATTTGGTTAGCTACAGATTATGATCGAGAAGGTGAAGCTATTGCTTGGCATCTTAGTGAGGTATTGAAGTTAAAACCTGAAAATAGAAAACGTATTATATTTACGGAGATCACTAAAAAAGCAATTTTAAATTCTATCTCTAACCCTGGTGACATTGATATGAATATGTTTTATAGTCAACAAGCTAGAATGGTACTTGATAAACTAATTGGTTATAAAGTTAGTCCAACTCTATGGCAACAATATAAAAACTATCAATTATCAGCAGGACGTGTTCAATCAGTGGTTGTAAAATTAATTATTGAGAGGGAAGAAAATATTTCTAAATTTAATAGTGAAAGTTATTTTAAAACTTTAGGAAGTTTTTGTCTAGATAAAAAAAAAGATAAAATAGATATCGAAACTGAATGTGATACTAAGATTACTGGATTAGAAAATATAAAAAGTATTATGAATCTTGAAAAAAATGGCAATATTGAATGGACAGTAGATTCTGTTAAAAAAAATAATACTAAAAGACGTCCGGCACCACCATTTATTACAAGTACTCTTCAACAAGAAGCTAGTTATAAATTAGGTATGAGTCCTGATAATTGTATGAAAGTCGCACAAAAACTTTACGAAGGAGGTCATATTACATATATGAGAACAGATAGTCTAATTATGTCTGATGAAGCTCTAAATGCTATTAAAGATATTATTACAAAGGATTATGGAGAAAAATATTATGCTAGAAAACAATATGCTAGTAAAAGTAAAAATGCTCAAGAGGCACACGAAGCTTGTCGTCCAACTCATTTTGATAAAGAATCATTATTCGGTATTAATGGTGTTACATCACAAATGAATAGTTTATACAGATTAATTTGGAAAAGGACAGTTGCTAGTCAAATGAGTCCAGCTGAAGTAGAAATTAAGACGGTCAAAATTAGGATGACAATTGATAAAGATGCTAATCTTAATTCTGACCCTACAAAACTAAATGATAAATATAAATCATTGCTATTTTCAGGTAAACACGAAAAGATCTTATTTGATGGTCATCTCAAAGTGACTAATAACAAAAGTGTTTCTAAAAAGAATGCTACTAAAGATGATGAAGAAGAGGAAGATGAGACAGAAGGTGGAAACGCTGACAATGGTGAATCTGAATCTTCTAATGATTCTGGAAAAGTAAAAATTAAGGAAGACAAGAATCTTGAAATACTCTTTGACTCTTTAAAGAAAGGTCAACAGGTGTTTTGCTTCTCAATTAATTCTGAGGAAAAGATGACTAAACCTCCTAATGCTCGTTTTACTGAGGCATCTCTAGTAAAAAAATTAGATGAATTAGGAATTGGTCGTCCTAGTACATATGCTAGTATGGTAAATAAAGTTCAACAAAGACAATATATTGAACTTAAAACTAAACCACATGTAAATAAAGATATTACTACTTTAGAATATTCAAGTAGTAAAAAAGGTGATCAAATAGTTGAAAAATCTAAGACAATTAAGGTAGATGGAGATAAGAATAAATTATTTCCAACTAGTTTAGGAAATATGGTAAATTCATTTCTTATTAAAGAATTTATTGATTTGTTAGATTATGGATTTACGGCTAAAGTCGAAACTTTACTTGATGAAATTGCACAAGGTAAAAAGATATGGTATAAAGTAGTAGCTAGTGTTTACGATAAGATTACACCTGTAATTGATAGACTTAATATTGCTTTAAAGGAATCGGGAGGTCAAAAAGTAGATATGTCACTTGGAATTCATCCAGTATCCGGTAATGAAGTAAAGATTGTAACAACCAGATTTGGAATGGCAATTTGTGAGAAATTTCCAAATGTAAAAGAATCTAAATATGCTACATTAACATGTTTACCAGAAGAAATGACACTTGAGAAAGCTTTAAAACTATTATCATTTCCTAAGAAACTGGGACAATATCAAGGTAAAGATGTTTTACTAGCTAAAGCCAAGACGGCATTTTTCAAATATAACGGAAAGAACTACAGTATTGATATTTATAATAAAACTCATCCGGATGATACTATTAACTCAAGTGATGATAATCTAGTTAACATTACCTTGGATGAAGCTATTAAGGTTATTGATGATAGAGCAAAAACAGATGAATTAAGTCAACAAGAAGTTAAATTTAGTAAAGATATAGTTATCAAAAATGGTAGATATGGTTTTTATATCAAGTATAAAAATAAAGATAATATTCCTATACCAAAAAAAGATAAGGAAACTATGGGAACAAAACTAGATAAAAAGACAATTACAAAAGAAAGAGTTGATGAAATAGTTCAAAAGTTTTTGAATAAGAAAGCAGGAATTAAAGATGCTAAACCAACAAATTTAACTACTTCGGATAAAAAATCTACAACTTCTAAGAAAACAGATAATAAAGATGAAAGTTCAACTACTAAATCAAGTAGAGGACGTGGTGGTAGAGGTAGAGGACGTGGTGGTAGAGGACGGGGTAAAGGAGTGAAATAAATTTTAATCTAAATTTAGTTTTAATATTATTAAAATATTTAAATACCTTTTAATTATTATTTTTTAACTATTAATTTATACTTCTTTAGTTATTTTTGTTTTTAATTTTGATTAAAGCATCTAAAACCATAGGTCCGCATTTAGTAGTATCTATTTCATAATTTTGATAATAAGGTTTAGCATCAACTTCTGGATTAAATCTATAGATTTTAAATTTTTTGATAGTATTAATTTTATTAGAATTTTTTATAATATTTCTTAGCATATTATATATTTTTTATATAATTTATTTTTAATTAAAATTTTTAATTAAAGTTTTAATTAAATTTTAAAATAGTACTCGACTAAAATTGATTTATTATTTAATCTATACAACTCATAATTTAGATTAAACTAGTATAAATAATTTAGAATTTTATAATGGCGTATCAAAAAAATTATATTAAAACAAATAATGGTGGTGTTTATGGATGTTGTCTTTTAACAACAATTATGCTTTTTATATGTGTTTTTGTATCTATTATACCCTTGATTTATTATTATAATTTAGATCAAGGTATGTGTAATGTAACTAATGTTGAATATCCTGAAAAGTTGCCAACTACAAACAATACAAATAATTGGTTAAGGTGTGATTGTGGTTTAAAATGTCGTTCTTGGACTCCTTGTATAAAAATTTATGTTAATAATGATAATGATTTTGTATTAAATGATCATTCATCATCTAAATTATGTACATTTTATGATAGTGGTTGTTTAAATAGTGATAATGTAGTAGTATTACAAGAACAACTTAGATTATCAATTATTAGAGCAAAATCATATATTAATCAAACAATACCATGTTTTTATGGTGATTTAAATGATAATTATTATTTAAATAGTAATTTAGATTATTCTATAGTATATACTTGTTTGGTATTTACTGTATTACTAATAATGATTACTGCTATTTTAAGTATTACTAAAATAAGAAATAATAAAAGACCAGATAATATTTATATTAATGATGAATCATCATATCAATCAACATACCAATCAACATACCAATCAACATATTAATCAATATATCAATCAACAAATCAATATGTTTAATATAATTAAATTTATATATAGAATCAATTAAAAAAGATAATTTATAAAAAATTGAATAATTCTAATTATTTTTTAATGGCATATTACAATACTCTAAATTAAAAATGAAGAGTAACCTATTGACTGTACTAACTGTGTTGGTTGGTGCTTCCTTGGTTGAAGGAAAATTTAGGATGAATAAACCGTCATTTCGTTCAAGCAGACGTAGTAACATTGTGAATTATTATAATACTTTGGAAATAAATCAGAAAGACTGTATTGAAAATATTGATAATAAATCAAATATTGATATATACTTCTGTAAAAAATGCATTAAAAATATTGATGAATGTTCATATAGTAACATAAATACTGTAACATACGATTATTGTATGAAGAATATTAAGAAACATGGTATTAATAATGTACCCTATTATTGTATAAAGTGTAAAACTAATAAACTAAGTTGTCTTTATCCAGAACATACTACTTTTAAAAGGTATGAAATTGATAAAATTTACAAAGACTGTAAAAATTATCCATTTGATGCTAAAGATTGTGTTAAGTTCTGTATTAGAGATAATTTAAAAATAGGAACAGATTATATTAGGTGTTCAAAAAGTTCACTAAATTGGGAGATCCTATCATTGGTATTTTATACACTAGTAATCGGTGCAATAGTAACTACTATTATTATGTTCTGTTGTTATTAGTAAACCTAATTCAAAATATAAAAAAATATAATAAAAAGCATAGTACCAAATAGTTTTAAAGCAAAATAAAAAGGTACTTTTTTTATGTTTCTTATCTTATATTTTATGTTTTTGTACTTTATAAAATTAAAATTGTACTTTATAAAATTAAAATTGTATTTTATAAATTTAAAATAATAATAATAAATAATAATAATAATAATGCCAAAAAAAGATTCTATTAAAACTCAAGATACTAATGATACAAATAAAAATCAAGAACAGAAAATTGATCTAGACATACAATATTTTTTAATATTACCACATCAATTATTTGAAAAAGATTGTTTTAAAAAGGTTGGAGTAAATCTTAAACAAAAAAAAATATTATTATGGGAACATCCACAATATTTTACCAAGTATCACTATAATAAAAAAAGATTGATTATGCATAGAGCTTCAATGAAGGTATATTATGATGATATGAAAAAAGCAGGAGTGGATATTAAATATTGTGAATTTGATAAAAAACCAACAGTAGAATATCTTAAACAATACTTGATGTTTCATCCTATTGATAAATTAAAATTACCTGGAAAACCTAACTATTTAGAATCACCAAACTTTTTATTAACATTACAAAACTTTGAGGAATTTAGAAAAAAGAGTGATAAATTCTTTTTCAACTCATTTTATATGTGGGGTAAAGAAGTTGTAGATATTATACCAGGAGTAAAATCTTTAGATAAAGTTAATAGAAAAAGAATGCCAAAAGATGTAAATGTTCCAAAATTACCAACAAATAAGTCTAAAAAAGATAATGAATATATAAAAGAAGCTTCCCAATATGTTGAAAAATATTTTAGTAAAAATTATGGATCATGTAATGATTTTCAATTACCAATTTCTCATAGTGTAGCTAAAAAATGGTTAAAAGATTTTATTGATAAAAAATTTAAACATTTTGGTGATTATGAAGATTTTATAAACCAAGAAGAAGCCTACTTATACCATTCCGTATTATCATCATCAATAAATATGGGATTAATTAATCCTAATGACATAATAGAGGAAATAAAAAAAGTCAAAAGTAAAGTAAGTCTGAATAATTTTGAGGGATATGTTAGACAATTATTCTGGAGAGAATATCAACGTTATTGTTATATGTATTATCCATGGGAAGGTAAAAACTACTTTGGAAATAAAGGTAGACTTAATAAAAAATGGTACACAGGAGATTTAGGAATTAAACCAGTAGATGATGCTATTAAAATGGCTTTTAATAATGGTTATTTACATCATATATATAGATTAATGGTAGTAGGTAATTATATGAATTTGGCTGGAATTAGTCCTAAAGAAGGATTTAAATGGTTCATGGAATTTTCTTGTGATAGCTATGAATGGGTAATGTATCAAAATGTACTTGATATGGTATTCTTTGTTTCTGGAGGTGCTACAATGAGAAAACCGTACGCATCATCTAGTAATTATATTTTAAAAATGAGTAATTATAAAAAAGAGGAATGGTGTGATAAATGGGATGGAGCTTATCAGAAGTTTATGAAAGATAATAAAGATAAATTATGGAAATTTAGATATCATTTTCCAGGATTAAAGAAATTATAAATATATGTATTTAGTTAGTATTATTTTAATATTTTTTTAATATTTCAAATATTATTTTTTGATAATAATTTATCTTTTAATATTAAAGTAAATAAAACAAAATGTTTGGTGATTTGGCATTATTATTTAATGAAGTATCAAAAGTAAATATTAATATATCTTATAAAGTAAAAATAGGAATATTAATACTGGTTTTAATTGTTACTACAACTATGTTCTATGTATATAAAGATAATTTGGATAAATCTGTGTTCAGGGATAGTTATCAATGGTATTATTTAATTACACTAATTAATTTAATTAATATTATTACAATTTACTATTATTATAATTATAAAGAAGATTTACCAGGTTTACCAGGAGTAGAAGGTGAAAAAGGAAAGAAAGGTAATAGAGGTAAATTTAAAAATTGTAGTTATTGTAAACACAATTTATTTATTCAAAAAACTAATAAATATAATCCAGTATGTGAAGTAGTTAAATCAACAAAAATGACTGATCTTAGGGATAATGCTGGAGAATTAACATATAGTAGATTATTTGATTATTTTGGTAATAATAATATAGACTATAGTTCAATAGTAAATAATGGATTATTACAAAAACCAATAAACTACGATTATATTGATAAAGATTATCATAAATATTTTAAAACAATCAATGATATTATGTATGATGATAGCACAATAATAGATATGTTCACATATTTAATAAATAAAGATATTGGTAGTAATAGAGGTAATTATTATGGTACAATAATTAGACCCGAAGCCAAATTTGGATACGGTTTATTTGGTGATACAGTAAAAGGAGGTAAGGAAGACTTTAAATTAAATGCTTTCTTAGTTAGCGGTGGTGGAGGTAGTGATTTACTTTATCCTAAAAAAATTAACCCTATTGTTAAATTTAAGGTAGATGATTCAGAATCAAAAAAGAAAAGAAATTATGTAGTTTGGAGAGGAGAATTAATACAAGAAAAAATGTTTCCAGATTTACAAAAAGGTAAAGGTTCTCAAATATTAAAGAGATATCATAGTTTAGGAGATATTATATTGCCAGAAAATGTAAAACCAGATAAAAATCTAATGAGTATGATAGATGAAACCTGTTTAAAAAAAGTAGATAATAATTTACTAGATATGATTTTTATTTATAGTGATTCTAATTATAAAACTCTTAATAAAAGACTAAATAAATACCAAAAAAATAAAATAAAAAGAGAATTTCAGATTGATAAACCTACATCCATGATTAATATGTTTAGTATTTGGAGAACTCCAATGAATACTTTACTAGTTAGTTATGTTAATGAATCAACCCCTTTTTATAATAATACTTTAGTTTTTAATTTGGTAGAAGGTAGATCAGATTTATTAGATGAATATGGTAATGTTAACATTAAAACTAAAAAAATGATAACGTCTAGATTAAAAAATATAAAATTAAGTGTATTACAAGTAATAATTATTTTAGTACATTACAATAATATTATTCTTAAAAACAAAATTCTTTATAATTTAAATAAATATATGGAAAAATTTGATGATGAGGCTAGAAATAAAATTGATGAATTAAGTAATAGCAGTAGAACAAAATTATCAGATATAGTTGAATTCATAGAGAATACTGAAAATAGGTATAATGAATCAAATATTAAGAGACAGAAAAAAATTTTTGATGTATCTGAAACTAAGAAAAAACAAACTAAAGAATATGAATTAATTGGATATGATTATATAGAAAAAGAAAAAAAGATTCCTAGTGCTATAAAAAATTTATATAAAGAATTTAAAAGGAAAGAATATGATATTAGTAGAGAATCTTACAATATTACAAATTTATATCAATTAGTTTTAGAAATATTTCCAAATGGTTTAAATGAAAGAATAGCTATTGATAATGAAGGTTTAGCAGAAGGAGGAGAAATTTTAAATTATGCTCAAGAATGGGTATTTTATTTTTGTAAAGTAGTATTACCTCCAACTAAAACAGTTTATCAAATAAAGAATGATTGTATTGGAACTTTAAAGATAGATGATGAGAGATCTATACTTGAAAATAATTTAGAAAAACAAGTAAGAAAATATAATAGTTTAATGAGAAAATATAAAGATGATGGAGATAAATATTGTAATAATTGGAGTCTAGTTCAAAAATTTCAAGATTTATCGTTTAAGATAATTAGTCAGCATGTTGGTCATATTAAAGATTTCCAAGATAAGATTGAAACATTTAATTTTGAAGAATTTACTAAATCAAGATTAAAAATAATTTTAGAAGAATATTTTAAAATGAATGATTATATGATTCAAGATTGCAAAGAATTTGAAAACGAAATAAGTACATTACGATAAATTTTTTTTATGCATCATCAACAATTGCTGGATATCTAGAATATGCTGCTTCCCTTTTTTTGATATTGTGTTTTTTCTGTCCTGATAACAAAACAGAATCACCGACTGAACAAGAATTTAATGTAGAGTTAATACCATGTGGTCCTTTATTACCACGATTACCTTTAGGACCTATTGGTCCTTGTGCAAAATGAATTCTTTTAAATGATATGATTATAAATACTAAAATCATAACATTCAAAACTATACACAGTGCAAATATTCTAATTAAACTAATATTAGGAGAACCAATAAACATATTTTCTAGAAATCTTAAAAACATTATTCCAGATAATGATAAAGCAAACATGATAATAACTATAGTAATAGTATTTGTATCATGAATATTTTCATCTATAAGTGAACCTTGTTTTTGTCTATTTATTTTAATAGTTCTATTATCTATTTTTTTGCTTTTAGTTTTTGGCAGTAGTTTGTCATTATTATTTTCTGTTAATAACATTATTTTTTCATTTTTATTAAGAGATTTTCTATCCATTATTAATATTTAGTAAGTTTTTATTTTAGAATTAAATTATAAAATAACCAAAACCAGATTATATTATAATTTAATATAATAAATATATTTGAAAAAAAATGGGGTTTCCCCCCTTTTTCTTTTTTTAACATTTTGAAAATGAAATATATGTATCTTATTATGCTGTATTTTTAAATGTATGTTAATCATTATGTGAAATACCATAATACTTAGAGAATGTTCTACCTACAGAATCAGTTTCTTCCTTAAATATCATCATTTCAGTTGGATCAAGTAATTCTGTTGTATTCATTTTTTCTACTTTAATATAGAAGAAACGAACCAAAACTTCTGGATTATATGAACTAACAATATGTGGATATTTTAGAATTCTATCATCTAGAATTAATGTTTCCTTAGTACCTCTAATACCTCTGTTTTTAACAGTATTCCAAAGTCCAGATTCTGTAGTTATAATCGTACTTTTAAATAGTGTTTCTATTTCAGAATAAACCCTATCATTAATCTGTTTCCAAGAACCAACAAACTGATTCTGACAAACTAATAATGGATCTTTTACTCCATCCTCATATCCATTATCACAAACAATAGTATATGCTTCTTTAATCCATTGGTAATTATCAATGAATCTCCTTACAAACATTCTTAATCGTCCTAATCTTTCATTCCATTCAGCATCCACTTCCTTTGATCTTATCAAATCACCAATATATGTAATATAAGTATATTTACCTCGCATCGTAGTAATCATTGTAATTAGTAATATTAAACAGTCGTCTAATATTCACAATAATTTAACTTAGGTAATACAATATCAATTTTTTTAGATTCTACTAAAATTTTTTTTAAATTTTTTACTTTCTATTTTCTACTTATCTAGATCATTATATTAAAAATAAAAACTTAGAATAAATACTTATAATAAAAACTTAGAATAAAGTTTAAATTTTAAAAATAAGGATTATTAGTAACTTTTACACCACAATAACTAATATTGTTATTTGAATAATCAACAGGAGTATATATATTCATTTTTTCTGATTCTACTAATAAAAACTTAAAGTTTTTCATAAACTCTTCTCCATGTCCTTCTGTAACACTCATAACATGAGCAATCTCATGCATTAAAACAAACCACATAGTATTATCATCATGAAATCTATTCGATTCTGGTTTATATCTTACACAAATTGACATTAATTCTCCTTTATTAACTGTATATGATGAGGTTCCTTCTTCATCTTTAGATTCTTCTATTTTTACATTATCCATTCTTCTAACTAATCTTTGTACATCTTCATTATCTGGATATTTAGAATCTAGATTATTAATAAATTTATAAACTTTACTAAAATTAGTTTCTAATAATTTAAATGCTCTATCTGAATTTGAATGTGTTTCTTGAATACCAATTTCCATATTTAATAAAGTTGACTTCTTAAATTCTAAAAATTTTTCATATGATTGTATTATAAACAATAATATAATTACAAATATCATTGTAAAAGCTAAACAATAAACATGAGGACTTATTTCTGACATTTAATATTTAGTTAGATTAATTTATTTATTCAATTAAAAACATTAAATTAAAAACATTAAATTAAAAACATTAAATTAAAAACATTATTTTTAAAAAAAAAAATAATAATAAAATTAATGTTTATTTTATATATTTATTTTATATATCAATTATAAGATATGGATTTAGAAGAATTAAATAAACAATTAAATCAAATAAACAACGATTATAAGTTATCTCAACACCATTTTAATAATAATAATAATAATAATAATAATCAATTTCAAAGTAAAAATCAGAGTCAATCTAATAATCAAAAATCATTTGATATTCAAAATATGAATCAAAAGAATGGAAAAGATTATGAAGCACGTAATGATATAAATGAGCGTATGAACAAATTTCATCGTTTTGATAATGATTTTGTTCTTAGAAATCAATATCAAGGAGATACTTTAAATGCTAATCAAAATACACAACTTAACTCTTATCAAACAGTTAATAATGATAATAAAACTACTGAAGATTTAAGAGAAAATATGAATAATAGAATGGATAATTTTATTTTTGATAATCCTGGTAATAAATTACCATCATTAGTAGAAATTCATGAAAACAATCTTCAAAGGCAAGAAAATATTGGTTTTAATTATAAACCTGTTGTACAGAATAAAAGTAAAAGTTTATATAAAAATGAGGCTAATTCAAGATTAGAAAACTATAGTCCTTTAGCAAGATCATCACATTTTTCAGTAAATAAAAATATTGACATACAATCAAACTTTTATCAAAAACCAGTAAATAGACTATCTAAGAAAGATCAAATGAACGATAGATTAAATAGTTTACCAACATTATCAAAAACAATTACCATGGGTAATAAAGGAGGACAAAGTAATGTTAGTTATGATAATAGAAACATGAATACTACAATTGGTCAAGAATCTAGTGATTTAAAAATGGTAGAAAAATCAAGACAAACCAATAATAATCCTAGAATGGGATTATCAAAACCTAATATGCCTAATTTTAACGATATTAATCAAGGATGCAGTAATGTAGTTTTTAATGAATATCCTATGTTTTCTAATTAATTTTCTATTTTTGTAAATACTATTATTGATACTATCAAACTTATATTTCAAGGTACCAAAAACGTAAATTTAAAATGACTATTATTTAATTTACTTAAAATTTAAAATTATTATTAATATAAAATAGTTATTTATATATAATGCCTGAAGGACCAGAAGTTACTATTATTTCAGAAGGATTAAATAAATTGTTAAAAGATAAATATATATCTTTATTAGAAATTGATCCAAAAAGTAGATATGCTAAAAAAGCCCCGGATGGATTTTTAAAATTTGAAGAAAGTTTACCATTAAAAATAAAAAGTATTCAAAATAAAGGTAAACTTATTTATTGGACTTTTGATAAAGGGTTATATGCCTTTCAAACATTAGGAATGAGTGGTGTTTGGCATGAATTTAAAAAACCAAATTGTAGTTTTGTACTTCATTATAAAAATAGTTTACATATAAATAGTCAAATTAAACAATTATATTTTATGGATCAACGTCATTTTGCTACTTTTAAAATAGTTGATAATGAAAAAGATTTTGATACCAAATTAAAAAGTATTGGACCAGATCTTCTTAATGATAAAAATATGACATATCAAGTATTTAAAAAAATAATGGATAAACACAAAGAAAAGAATATTGTAAAAATATTAATGGAACAAAAAAATATTAGTGGTATTGGAAATTATCTAAAAAGCGAAATATTATACCATAGTGGAATTAGTCCTCATAATATTATTAAAAATATACCTGAATCTAAAATGAAAGAATTATATCAATCTGCTAGATTAAAAATTGTAGGAAGTTATAACCAAGGTGGTGCAAGCTTACGTCACTACGCAGATATTGAAGATAAAAAAGGACAATTCGAATTTACTTTTGAAGTTTATAATAAAAAATTTGATAAAAATGGAAACAAGGTCATTGCTGAAGATACCCTTGATAAAAGGAGAACCTACTGGGTCAAAGAAAAACAGATCCTTTATGAATAATTTTACTATTTTACTATTTTACTATTTTACTATTTTACTATTTTACTATTTTACTATTTTACTATTTTACTATTTTATAAATTTTTTTTACTTCCAATTCAAAAAGAGGAAAAAATGAATAATTAACCCTTATTTTAAAAATTAACATATGAAATATCTCTAATTAATATAACTAAATGTTAATTACTTCACCACATTTTAATATAGTCTGATACAATTAAGTATCTACTATATGATAATATATTTTTAATACTAGAATTTATAATTTATTTTTTAAATATACATTCTTAATATTAAAGGATAATAGAACCGTAAATATGAACTTAAATTTAATAAAAATATACCTACTAAGTTAAATATTAAGTTTTATATTATTTAAGTATATATTTACTCATTGTTATTTACAACATTTTTGTAAAGTATACAAATGATCTATTAAATAAATAAGCGATACACCATAGACGACAACAAACAATACATACCTACACTATACACCCTCTACACCCTATACTATACACCCAAATCCCTACACCCTACACCCTACACCCTACACCCTACACCCTACACCCTACACCCTACACCCTACACCCTACACCCTACACCCTACACCCTATACTATACACCCAAATCCCTACACCCTACACCCTACACCCTACACCCTACACCCTACACCCTACACCCTACACCCTACACCCTACACCCTACACCCTATACTATACACCCAAATCCCTATTAATGTTTACCCATAAGGTAAATCGTTTCAAAAATAATAATAATAAGTTTTTATATAACTTTTTAATTTTTTTAATTTTTAATTTTTTTAATTTTTAATTTTTTTAATTTTTAATTTTTTTAATTTTTATTTTTTAATTTTTAATTTTTAATTTTTAATTTTAATTTTTTAATTTTTATTTTTTAATTTTTTTTTAGTTTTTAAAATAATTAACCTATTTAATCAGTCTACTATGATTCAAAGAAATAATTATTATAATATGCTGTTAGTAGACTATAATATATATAGAAAAAAAATTTTAAATAAATAAAATAATAACATTTTAATAATATTTAAAAATTATTAATATTTTTAGATAATCAATATAGTATATTTCAAAAACCAAAATTGATTATATTTTTTATTTTTTTAATACTGTATTTAAGTAACAAATAAATTTAAAGATTTTTAAATGGATACTAGTATAAGTGAATTATTTTCTAATTTAAAACTTGATCCAAATAATTTAGAACTAGATAAAGAAGTTCAGTCTATAACAAGCACTATGGAGAATATGTCATTAATTACTCAACAAGAATACTGTATTAAAGAATCTACATACGAAAAATTTAAGGTTGAAAAATATATTCCTCTAGAGGTTAGTAATGTATTTTGTCGTAAATATTTTGATGATGAAGATTTTGTATATATTAAATTACAATTACCTCAAAAAATTTTAGACTTTATTGCTCATGAAAGTAATGGAGATATATTAGATTACTTTAGTTCTTTAATTGAATGTAAACCAAAAGAAACTTTTCAGAATGATGATATTTATTACAATATTATTAGTGTATTTCAATATGTTCTAAATTATTATCAAAATGAACAATATTCTCCATTAGATCGAATTAAGACCTTTCCTTTAGGATATTTTAAGTGGGTTTCATATATTACTCATACTTTAAGACAACACATTAGATTTACACCAGACACTTTATCATCATTCTATCAAATGTCTAAAGTAGATCAAGAATTATCATATGGTTTAGGAATTATTGTATCACAATTACAAGTTATTATTCATTTTTATGAATATAATGGTTATAATATTTATAATCTTACTGAACAACATATACAAAGATTTATTAGATTAACTAATAATTTGTGTGTAATTATGATTTATCTTAAATTTTGTACTACTCATTTTCCAAAAAAAAAAAATCAAGAATTATATGATAATCCAGATTTTATTGAAGAAGAAGAATAATAATTTATGTTGACAATAATTAAAAATAATTTTTTTTATTAAAAAATACTTATGTTAAATACCAGAAGCTCTATATCCTAACATCGACTGATGAGCTTTGGAATAATTTTGTCCTACCATAATATCCCTTTGTCTTATTCTCTCTTGTCTAATTCTTTCATGTTCTTCTTCTTTAGCTTTTCTAATTTGTTCTTGACGTAATTGTTCCGGTGTCATTTCGTACTTAATTTTACTTCTATCTCTTTTTAATTCATCTACACTTTTATATTGTTTATATTCAACGTTATTAGGGTCAATTAAGGTGCCTTTAGTAGTATAAGCAGTTTTTAAATCAGTATATGCAATACCTTTGGTAGCGCCTTCCAAAGGTCTTGTAAAATCATTAATCTGATTAGTGTTATCTAATTCTGTGAATGCATTACCACAAGATACTAATGCTGCTGGAGCATCATGCTTCATAATTTGTCCATTATCTCCTTTATTTTTCATATCGGTGAAGGTATTATTGAATACATCTAAATTGAATTTATTACTAAATAAAGGTGTAGGATCTGGTTCATCCCTAGTTGAAGACATCCAATCTTGATACCCATCATCATTAGGATCCCATAGTTTATGTTGTTCATATAATTTATTAAATAATTTAGCATTAAAATTTTTTTTATCGAGTGTTTCCCCGGAGGTACCAATTGAAACTTGATTATTATTCTGAGTTTGTTGATTAGAAATATATTCTTTACTTGCTTGTCTCAAATCATTATATGTTTTATCACTTTCTCTAAGTTTATACTTTTCCATTAGCGATAAATAGCATTGTGTTATTAATTGGAATTTTTGCTTACTACCGCTAGGTCTATCAGGATGTGTTTGCATAGCTAATTTCTTGTATGCGACTTTTAATTGCTCTAATGAATAATTATTTGGTAAAGAAAAAAGTTTTACTGCATCAATATTTTTTTTTTCTAAATCTCCTAAACGAGATTGATAATCATGTCGTCTTTGTCTTTGTTTTTCTAAAAATTCTCTTTGTCTTTTTTTTTGTTCCATTTCAAATTCTACCTTTTCTCTTTCTTCTTGATCATGATAATGACTACTTAATTGATTAATATCATTAATTTGATGACTTACTTCAATCTCTTTTACATTAGGGTCTTGACTTCTAGTTCCATAATTATGTAAAAACATTTTATTATTGGTAGATGTAGCTAATATTTCGTTTGAAGTTTGTAATTGATTAATTAATTGTTTTACTTTTAGATGTTGCTTATTTGTCATTAAATGTCTATATTGAACTTGAATTTTGTAAAGTTTGTCTAATTTAGCATTATTTTCTTGAATTGTTTTACGTGGATTACTAGTTATTGAATTAATAACTTTTTGTTGTTCTTGATTTTGATAAAAATTATTAATAGGATCATTAGCAGGTAATAAAGGATTCACTAAATTAGAACCAAGTTGATTACTAGATTGATTAAAATTTAATTGATTTGATTGTGGTTTGTTTTGTATACCTGATATTTTATTATTATTTTGTTGATTCATTTTATCTATTTGTTGTAGTTTTAATGATTCTATTTGATGTTGATTTTGATTAATTTGAGATTGTAATTGTTGAATAAACTGTTGTTGTTCTGTTAATTGTTGTTGACTTTCTGCGTTTCCCATTTGATATAAAACTATATTTTTTGTTTAAAATATTACCCAATTAAATCAAAAAAAAAAATCATTATAATTTATATAAACCAAATGACAAGACTATCTAAAGTTAATACTTTAAAAACTGAACTAATTACATTAATAGGTTCTCTTAAAATTAACAATAATATAAAAAAAATATTAGAAAAATATGGACATATGTATAGAATTAGTGATATTGAAAACCAATTAAAAGAACTAAATAATTCAGATAAAGAAGATTTTTTAATAAGTAAAATTAAAGCATTAAAATCATTTAAAAATGAAAACAGGTATCCTAATATTAATAGGTTTTTAGATACAAGAGGAACTAGGATTCATGATAGAAATGGAATAAAACCTACTAAAAACAATATATTAAAGAGTTCTAAAGTTAAAAAACAAAAACAATATAATAAAATACTCAAAAAGACTAAAAAAAAGAGAAGTCATGGACGTTCTAAAAGATTATTAAAATCCACAAGGAATACTTTAAAAAGAAAAACAGGTATTGGAATGAAAAAAATTAAAGTTAGTAATACGTATAAAACTAAACAAGAATTAAAACAAAATATGATTTTTATTGATTATGATGAGTTTAATAATGAATTTAAAAGTAATTTAGATTTCTTTAGACATTTTAACCTAATTAATAAAGAATTATCAGGTAAAGGATATAATGTAGCAATGATTACTTCAAAAGATACATTATCAGTACCTAAAGGCACAGAAAAAAGTTTTTTTATGAGTAACTCAACTTCTCCTAATAATAATAAAAAAGAGTTTGTAAATGCAGAAAATATTATTTTAGTTTCTACTAGTGATAATATAAAAAAATTTAAAGCAAGATTATTACATAGAAATCTATTGAGTATTAGTAATCCTTCAATGATAGTTGTTAATAATCATAATGGTATCAAAATTTTAAAGAATTTAATTAATGATGCTAAATCTAGTTATCCACCATTTACATTAGATTCTAAGAATAATAGAATGAGTATGAGTAGATTACAAACTATAAATAATAATAATATTGCTCAATTTAATAATAATATAGAGGGAGCAAATTTTTCTGAAAATCTTAAAAGGAAAATATCAGGTAGTAAAAGAACTAATATTCATTCATCTCTTGTTAAAAAAGGTATGTCTAATAATATAAGAAATACTAATGATATTATAGTAATGGAAGTTAATGATATAGCAGGAATTACACACGATATGTTTCATAAAGTCCATGAAGGAGTAAATAGCAGAGATTACTCTGTTTGTATATTTTTAAATTTAACCCAATATGAAAATATTCTCGGATTGGATTTAAAAGCAAATAGACCAGTTAGACCTTCTAGACCTACAACAAGACCAGTACCAGAAGAAACAGAATCAGAATCAGAACCAGATAATAGAACAGTTTATTCATATAATACTAGTAAAAATAGAAAACCACCATTCACTCCAAATCCAGCATTTAATCCTACTTTATAATTTTTATTATTTTTTAATTTAGTTTAATTAATCTAGACTCTAAAAAATATCCAAGATAATATTAAATAGAAATATAATATGAATCAATTAAAGTATAGAGATCATTTTATAAAATCTTTTACAGCAAATAAAAAAATAAAAGAGTATGTTACAAGTATATATTCAAAACTAACAGATCAAAATATAGAGAAAACCTTGACTTTATGGACTAAAGATTTTATTAAAGGACATAACTCTTATCTAGACATAAAAGAGTATTTTTATTTTAAATACGGTATGTTACCAAATTATGTCTTTTTAATAACTTTAACTAAAACTCACACAAATCATCCATATTTAACATATTGTGATTTAAATAAAAACACAGTACATTTTATTATTCCCTTCGGAGAATCCACTGGTCAAGTAAGTTTAGAATATTTAGAAAGAAGTATTAAAAATAAGGAATTAACTAAAGAAGAACTTAATGTTCTGTATGCTTACATACAAAAAAATATTGTAAATAGAAAAAATGCAATACTGAATGTAGAGAAATTTAGTTTATTGAATTGTAGCAATATTTCAAATTGTCATAAAAAAATGAATGAAATTAGTAAAATGAGAATATCTACTGTAGAGAAAAAAAAATTAATAGTAAAATATCAAAATTACTATCAAGAAAAAGCAATTAAGTTTATTAGTAAATATTTTGAATTATTAGAAGATAAGGATTTTAATGAAGCTTTTCTTTTTTTAAGAGGTAGTAGAGGAAAATATTTTGGTAAACAAAGATTAAATACCTTTTTTAAAAATAGTAAACAAATTGTAGGACATTTACAAATTTTTATACATTTGTATGAAATTTTACATGTGCTCTATGAAACAAAAAAATAATTATTTCTATTAATAATAAAATTAAATTTAAAAAAAAATGGGTTAAATAACCCTTTTTATTTTTTTTTAGTATAAAATTTTATTTGATTATAAATATATAATTTTTATTTTGTTTTTAATTTTAAACTATAATGATTAATACTATAGATCATCTACGAGGGCCTGACCCACTGGGTTCGCTTCGTATTGTGATCAATATAGTATGTACGACCCTTACCATCTACCTGCTCCTCCCACCCCTCTGGGAGAGGTGGTACAGGATATCCCGGAGGAGGGGAAGAAGGACGGTCCGCACAGGGAACTGCGACTGGAACCGAAGCAACCGGAGTTGCCACAGTACTAGGAGTCTCTACCTGTGGGATAGGCGGCAGTGGGCCATCCTCGTCCTCATCATCCTCAGTATGCCGAACCGGCATGTGGTACCGCTGACCGGTAGTCGTCGAAACAACCTCACCGATATCTGCGATGACCTGACGAACAGGGTCGTACCGCTCGGCGTCAAGCTGCTTGCGCATCTCGTCGTACGGCGTCTCAATCTGGGCCGAATGAATGTCTCCACTCATAAAGGCCTTCAGACCGTTGGCACTGAAACCAGACACCATGGCTACGCCAGGCGTATCAGCCGTGCTCGGGAAGTCCAGTGTGTCTCCAATCAGGTTCCAGAACAGAATCTGGGGCACGATGGCCTCACCAGTATCCCGGTCGTAGTAACCTGCCCGCTTGAAAGCGGCAGCAATCTTCTGGTACTTCGTCTTGAACGGCTCGTTGGTCGAACTACGGTAGTAGCCCCCACTCCCCTCTGCCGCATCGAACTGCATGTCCGAGAACACCGCTAGGGTAAGACTCTTCACCTCATCGTTCGGAACCCGGTGCTTGACACAGGCATCCAGAACAAGCTGAAGAGTCGCCCCAAAGTTGGTGCTAGTACCCCAAGATGCACGCATGGCGCTGGCAACCTTCTCCTTCAAAGAACCATCGCTCGGCAGCTTGTGCCAAGTTGGGTTCTCGTGGAAGGTAATGAAGCGGTCCCGGAACGCAGGTGCGGCCAGCTCACTCACCATGATACCCATGGCGAGAGAAACCTTCATAGGGACACGATTTCCAGAACTCATAGAAGCGGACACATCGGCCACGGCAACAAAGTTGCCCAGACTACCCAACTTCTTCAGCGACTGGACAAGACTCTTCCACTGGGCCTCCAGAGTCAGGTCGGAGCTAGCGCCGTAGCACATAAACTCACTAACAATCTCGTGGGGCATCAGGTTCTTAGCCTTGACAGAAGCCTTGCTGGGGTCCGCAATGACCCGCTGCATGTGTGTCTCGAAGTTCTGTGCGCACCGACGCCGGTCTGCCTTAGTGGAACGCTCATCCCCAGACTTGGTCTGGTTCATAAACGCCTTCCGGCAGATCTTCAGGCACCGTGCGGGAACCGAACCGGGGCGAATCTCGTGGAAACGTCCCTCAGGGTCACACATTAGGGTCTCTACAGTGTTCAGGAAGCGGTTCAGGCGCGCTACCATCTTGCGATAGGTGCGCATCTGGGTCGACTTACCTGAAGTAGCGGATGGACCGAAGATGTTGAGCGCAATCACCTTTGCCATAGCAGCATTGGCACTCCCCTCACGAGGAGCCCACTTGCCGGCAAGAGAGACTGAGAGGGAGTTAAACTGCTTGCGCAGAGTCTCCAACTCAGTTCCGGTGGCGCTCGCCATCCGAGTCTGTAGGGCCTCAATCTGGTTCAGCGTGGCCACATCAGTGGTCAGCTGCCGAACGTAGATGTGAATGATGTGACTCCGCATGTTCTCCATCTGAGTAACTCGCTCGTTACCATCACGGCAATACCGAGTCTTCTCAAGCTGGATATCCTCTGTCAGCATCTTGTACATCTTGTTGAGGTCCAGATAGCTGCCATAGTTGTGCTGCGGCAGCAGGTCCATCAGACCCTTGGTGGTATCGGGGAAGATCATCATCATCTCAGTGATGAACCAGTAGAAGAGCTGACGCTCCCCCTTACCCTCCCCAATGTCCCGGGTCTGAAATGCCAGCACGAACAGGTCCACGTAGCCCTGAATCTCCTCGCCAGCATCACGGCGCTTGCGCGCCTCATTCAGAATGTTCTGAATGAAAGTCTTCAACTGGTCACGAGACAGTCCCCGAACCAACTTGAAGAAGAATGCGAGGCGCTGGTCACCAACACCCCACTCGCTCAGCGACTCCACACCCTTATCATCGAAGGTAGTAGGCCTCTGAAGGTGAGTCTGGTCCATCGCGTCGATGAAACCCCCACCACTGGTACCCCCCTGGGCACCACCACTCACACTGGCACCCCCCTGGGCACCACTGGCACTATCAGCGCCGACACCATAAGCAAAAGTATCCTTAACAGAAGACATCATGATTATAATTATGAGTTAGAGTATTACAAAAAAAATGTATAAAAATCAATTTTTTTTAAGTTAACTTTTTTATCTCTTCTTATTGCTATCTTGATAAATTATTTAAAATATCTAAAAAATGATTATTTAATTCTCAAAAAAATCGTCTAAATCTCTATCAACAGATTCTAAATCCATATAATCAGATCTATAGTAATGCTTTGTTATTTCATAATATCCTATACCTAGTAATAATCCTACAATTGAACACATTAAAGCATCCATTAATGATTTACATCCAACATTAATTCTTGAATATATAGTTATAACAAGTACTGCTAGGAAAAAAAAGAATCTAGCAGGTAAGAATTGATCTTTGTAATACATATCCATCATAAAGAATGCGAAGAAAAATCCAACAGTTTGAGTTATTGGAGATGGAAGCACAAAAGGTGTTCCTTGATTTGTCATTAAAAGGGCACAATGAGGATTATATGCACCTTTAATAAACATCCTATATCCTAAACTAATTAATTCATTAAAGAAGAAACCCATAAATAAAATGAGTCCTCTAAAATCATTCATTACAAGTACATTCATAGCAGCACCTGTATATAATCCAATAGGTGTTAGACGGACTAATGTATTTAAAATTGCTTTTGTAATCACTATAATATCCATTATGTATTTCTATTTAATATAAAGTTATAAAATAATTTTAGGATTTTAAAATAAATTTAGACTTTAATAATAAATCTATATATTAATAAAAATATAAATTAAGATAATTTATTTAATTATAAAATGATTTTATTTATTTAAAATGAGTACAAAAAAGATTAATATGGGTACTAATATAAGTCTGGATGTGAATGGATATTCATTTATTATACCAGATAGATTATGTAAATTAGATCATGTATGTTATGAATCTAAAATACTTTTTAAATGGATAATGGTATGGTATTTACAAAATCATTTAGAATATTCAAGTTTAGAAAATATTACTAAAAAAGATATTAATAATTATATTACTAGAACACAAAGAATAATTCTTATTTATGAAAATGATTTACCAATAAGTCAGTTTAATTTAGATAATTTAGATAAAAAAATATTATCTAAAATTCCTAAGTAAAACATATAATAAGAACCAAATGAGTAAAATACACGAGTAATCTTCTCTTTTAATTTTTTAATAATAAATTTATTAGTTATTATAATTTTAATTTAATGAAATTATTACAAACTAATATAAATCATTATATAGTTTACTACAAATTTATTAATCATGAAAATATATATTTTAGCAGAAAAAGAAGGATGGATAACAGATGTATTAGAAAAAGAATGGATTGAAGGAAACAAAGATTTATATACAACTAATTATCAAGAAGCAGACATTATTTGGGTATTATCCGATTATATAATTAGACGCTTACCTTTAGCCTTATTAATGAGAAAAAAAGTAATTACTACTATTCATCATATGGTTCCTAATAAAATGACTCCAAATCTTATTAATCATTATAAATATTTGGATAAGGTTACTAATTTATTTCAAACAAATAATGATATTTGTAAAGAAATGTTATCTAAATATGTAACAAAACCAATTATTAAAAGACAATTATGGATTAATACAGAAGATTGGTATCCAATTAATGATAAAGAAAAATTAAGAGAGGAATTTAATCTACCTAAAGATAAATATTTAATAGGAAGTTTTCAAAAAGATACAGAAGGTGCTAGTATAGCAAATAAAACGTATTTACCAAAATTAGAAAAAGGACCAGATCAATTTATAAATATTATAAAAAAATTGGGAACTGAAAAAAATAATATTGAAATAGTACTAACAGGATTTGGTAGACAGTATATAATTAGAGAATTAAATAAATTAGGAATTAAGTATTATTATTTTAATATGATTCCGGTTAAAAATATAAATAAATTATATCAGTGTTTAGATCTCTATGTAGTGGCTAGTAGATATGAAGGAGGACCAAGATCTATTATAGAATGTGCTGCTAACAAAACACCTATTATATCAACAAATGTTGGGATAGCACCAGATATATTGGCACCAGAAAGTATTTTTAATATGGATCAAATATTAGATTGTGAAAATTCAAAAAAAATTTCTAGTAATATTGCTATTGCTTATAACAATGCTATGAAATATAAAATACCTGAATGTTTTAAAGAGTTTAATGAAATTTTTGATATGGTTTAATTTTTATTATTTGTTATTATGTTTTTAAAAATAAAAAAATTAGTTTTATTAATTACTTAATAAATTATAATCGTTTAATATCATCTTTTTAACTAATTGTGTAAAAGTAGTTTTAGGTTTCCAATCTAGTTCTTCTAAAGTCTGCACACAATTACCTTTCAATACATCTACTTCAGCTGGTCTATAATATTCTTTTGATATAGTTAAAATTTCTTTATTATTGTATAAAAGTTTTGTATTCAATGGATTATCCTCATCTATAATCCAATTACAATCTGTATTTAGATTTAAACATTTTAAGCTCTCATCTATAAATTCTTTCACACTATGATCTACGTTTGATGATAATAAATATTCTTTAGGAATATCTTTATTAATCATTATCCATATAGCTTCTACAAAATCTTCACTATCACTCCAATCTCTCCTAGCATAAATATTACCAAGTTCAAATTTTTTAGGAACTATACCACTATCTATTTCTTTTTTAATTCTAGCTAAATTTTTAGTAATTTTTCTTGTTACAAAATTTTCACCTCTTCTTATACCTTCATGATTAAATAATATACAATGAATAGCAAATAATCCATAACTTTCTCTATAAACTTTAACAATATGTCTAGCAGCACATTTACTTGCTCCATATGGACTTCTTGGTTTAAGAGGATGTTCTAATGTTTGTGGTGAAAATTCTACATCTCCAAATTCTTCACTTGAACCTGCTGAATAAAATTTACATTCGGGTTTTATATTTCTAATAGTTTCTAATATATAGATTACAGACATAGTATTAGTTTGAAATGTTAAAATTGGTTGATTCCAAGATTCACCAACAAAACTTTGAGCAGCAAAATTAATAAAATAATCTGGCATAACTTTTTTGAAAACATTAGTTATTGACATACTATCAGTCAAATCCATTATTTCTACATTAAATTTTGGATTATCTATATTTCTTTTAATATTATCATGATTTTTATTTGATAATAATCTAACTGTACCAATAAGTTGATGATCTGTAGTTTTTAATAAATAATCTACTAAATTTGAACCATCTTGTCCAGTAACACCAGTAATTAATACTTTTTTAACCATATTATTATTAATATGAAAAATACTTTTAATTATGTAAAAAATTAATTAAATATTATTATTTAAAAAAATATATTACTTGATATATTAATTACTACATTCAATATGAAAATCATGTTTAATTTAAAACCACCATCTGGAAGTTATGGTGGAGGTGCTTTCTTTGTTATTGATTTAGAAAGATATTTTAAGAAGAAGGGATTTGAGGTAACGTATGAATTAGAAGATAATATAAATTTAATATTTGTAATAGATCCTAGATTTGGTGATTATAAAAAATATTCTTTTGAAACTTTATGTTTTTATAATAAACAAAATCCAAATTGTAAATTATTATATGCAGTAAATGAATGTGATATTAAAAGACAAGTTAGTATAAATCTTGAACCAATTATAGTTAAAGCAATAACAAAATGCGATTATGTTGTATTTATCAGTGAATGGTTAAAAGAATATTATTACAACAAGTATTCTCAATTGAGAAAAAAAATATGTAATTCTAAAGTAATTTTTAATGCTTGTAATTTAGAGATTTTTAATCCTAATAAAAATAAAACACCAATAAATAAAAGATTGCAAACTAATGATATAAATAATAATAATCAAAAAATTAAAATAGTTACTCATCACTGGTCAAATAATTATTTTAAAGGATTTTATATTTATAATCAAATTGATAAATTAATAGGTGAAGATGAAAGATTTAAGAATATAGAATTCACATATATTGGTAGATATCAGGATAACTATAAAGTACAAAACATTAAATACTTACCACCTATATCAGGTGAAGAACTGTCTAATGAGCTAAAGAAACATGATATATATTTAACTGCTTCTTTATATGAACCTGGAGGTATTCATCAATTAGAAGGTATGGCAGTAGGCTTACCTGTATTATATAGAAATAACAGTGGAGGAATTCAGGAATCAGTTTTATCAGCAGGAGAAGAATTTTATGATATTGATGATATGTTAATAAAACTTAAAAAAATTATTGATAATTATGATGATTATTGTAATAATATTAATTATGATTTTATTAGTGCTAAAAGATTTGGTAAAGAATATTATAATTTAATTTGTAATATCTTTAATCTAGATAATAATGAAAGTAAAAATATTATATCTATACATCAAGGTGGTATATGTAATAGATTTAAAAGTTTTAGTTCTGCTGTTAGAATAGCAAAACAAAATAATTGTGATTACAAATTAGTATGGGAAGTTTTAGATGATTATTCAACAAAAAATCATATTTTGAATTGTGAATTTGATAAATTATTTATTAATAATTGTAATATCAATTATAATAATATTAATAATACAGATAATACTTATAAAAGTGATAGATTATATATTAATAATAATGATAATATACCTAAATATTTTAATACGTTTGATTCAAAATGTTCAATAAAATTTAATTGTGAATATAAAGATAATAAAGATATTGATTATATGTATATGAAAATTCCTGAACATATTAGAACAGAATATGGATTATATTTTAATCTATTAAAACCAATCCCTGAATTAGAGTCTAAAATTAATGATTTTAGCAATAATTTTAATCCTAATACGGTATCAGTTCATATTAGATCTTGGAATAGAAATGCCGAATTAGGTAGAAGAAGTGGTTTATTTCAAATAGATAAATTTGAAAAAGAAATGAAAAATAGAATTAATAGTAATAATGAAACTAATTTTTATTTAGCATCAGATAGTTCTAAAGTTATAAAACATTTTAAAGAGTTAAATGATAAACCTGAATCACCTTTTTATCAAAAAATAATCAATTACCCAAGAACTACTACTTTAGATAATAGTAGAGATTTTCCAGAAGGTATTCAAGAAGATTTAGTTGAACTTTATCTTCTTAGTAAAAATAAAACCATTATTGGTAGTCATTTTAGCACATATACTGAAGTTTCTTGGTGGTTAGCAGGTTGCCCACCAGATATTACTATTTTATAATTTATTTACTATTTCTACTGTTCCATCATAAAATGGAATCCCACCACCAACTATTTTTTTTTCATATGGTAAACTTGCTTCTTGTGAATGTATTTTTTGATAATAACTTAATGGTTTACATTCACCTGACATTTCTACCCAAGTAGAATGTTGAGGAGCAAAAATCTTAATTAAGTGCTGATGAGTAGTATAAAAAATCATATGTGGACAAGTTACCGAATAACCATATTTTTTAAAAAAGGCAATCATTCTATTTTCAGATCCCATTCTATGAATAATATGATCAACATTATTAACTAATTCTTTATTCATAGGAGATTTGAAAATAAAACCATCGATTGTAGGTGTTCGTAAACCTTGTTTAGTAAACCATTGTCTAGTACATCCACATTTGATACCTTGTTTAGCACAATTAGTAGGATGATGAGCTGTTAAAGCATATACATTTTTATCTGATTTAGTATATAACTCTTCAATATTTTTTGGATCTACTTTATTTAGGTACAAATCGGCATGCATATAAATACACCACTTATTTTGTAAATGAATAGATGCATAGTTTAAAATAGTTTGATAAGTTAATCTAGTACCTAATTGATAACTAATAATTTTACTAAAATTAGGATATTCACTATTTATTCCTTGTGAATGCATAAATTCTTCATCCTTTTCTGATTCAAAAAGTATATGTATTTCTTTTATTGCTTCGCAATTTAAATTTTGTTTTAAACATTTTGTTATTTCTGCTTGCCTTTTATCTATTAAGTCTTGAGGTTGATTTTCATATTTAACTTGATAATATTGAATAATTAAATACATAATGAAATTAATATATAAAAATATTAAAAAATAATTAAATTATTATATAAAATACTATTATTTAATTAACATTAATCAATATTAATATTAATTAATATTTAATTAATATTTAATTAATATTTAATTAATAAATAATAATCTATTTCTTAGAAATTATAAACTGTTTATGTCCATTATTCAATTCAAATAAATTATATCCAGTTTCATTTTTAATAAACCAATCTCTAAATTTTTGTACTCCTTTTAATTGTAGATCATCAAATATAGTAATACTATTTGTACTCAATTGAGATTTTACTAAATTCCATTCTTGTTGAATACCTTCAATAAAATGCATACTATCTTGATAAAAAAAATCACACTTTTGTTCTCCATATTCATTGAATATTTTTGGTAACATTTCTCGACTATCTCCATCTAAAAATACTACATCTACATTTGGAAATTCTTCTTTAATTTTATGTAAATTATCATCTCTAATCTTTTTTAAATCTTTCCATTGTTCTAAACTAATAGTAGTAGATGTAGGATCACCATCGTAATCTATTGTATATATTTTTGAATTATTATTATTAATGTGTGCTGCTTGAGCTAAAACATATGTTCCTTGTCCTTCAAAAGTTCCTGTTTCAATTATAATTTCTGGTTTTAAATTAATAATCATATTATAAATAAATTGTGCATTAATATCATCAATACCCCATTTATGTATCCATTTACTACTAGGAATTTTTAAATCAACTTTTTTTTTTAAAATATCATCATTTAAATCAATATTATTCATAATTTTCTTATATAAATAATTAAATAGTATTATTTAAATTAAATATTAATTATATAAAATATTATAATTATAAAATATTTATAAATATAAAACATATGTCTAAAATACCTAAAATTATACATCAAATATGGTTAGGACCAAATAGTAGACCTGATATCTGGATGAATAGTTGGAAAATTGATTATTGTAAACAATATTCAGATTGGGAATATAAATTATGGACTGAAAAAGAAATTAATGAATTTGAATTAAAAAATAAAGCACAATATGAATTGGAAAAATTTTATAATGGAAAATCAGATATTGCTAGATATGAAATTTTGAACAAATTTGGTGGACTATTTATAGATGCTGATTCGTTATGGATAAAAGAATCAATAAATTGTTTAGATGATATTATATTAGAATCTAATACATATGGTTTCTTTTGTGCTAAAGAACCAAAAAATTCTCACATATATGCTAATGGTGTAATTGGTAGTATACCCAATCATAAAATATTGAACGATATGATCGACCATATTCAATCTAACTATTTTGAATTAAAAAAAACATCTAATTTAGAACGACAAATATGGCAAATAACAGGTACACAACCATTTTCAAATATAGTGAATAATAATTATAACAAACTTAAAAACGTTTTAATACTTGAACACTTCTTTTTCTATCCAGTTTCTTTTCATCAGAATAATTTAAATCTAGATACTAAAAGTTTCCATATTAAATATCCAAAAGCAATAATGTTTCAATATGGATATACTACAAATAATATTTTACATAATAATTGTATGAAACGATATATTGAAAAAAAATAAAATTATTATTTATATATTTAATAAAATGAATTTAATAATTAGATTTATTAATATTAATAATAACAAAATAAATATAAATATGCAAAAAGATAATAAAATTACAATAATTGGAGTAGGAAAATTAGGGTTAGGATTAGGTTTATTATTTGAAAAACATGGTTATGACGTATTAGGTATTGATAAAAATACAGAATATGTTAATACTTTGAATAGTAAACAATTAAATACAATAGAACCACATTATAATCAAATGTTAAGTAATAGTAAAAATATTAAATTTAGTTATAAATTACAGGATGGTATTGAACATTCTGATTATATTTATATTCTAATACAAACACCTAATTCTGGAGGAGAAAAATTTTATGATCATTCATTTCTTTCAAATTTATTATCTGAACTAAATTCATATAAATTACACAATAAACATATTATAATTGGATGTACTGTTATGCCAAATTATATTAATCAAATAGGTTCATTTTTATTAGATAAATGTGTAGATTGTTCATTAAGTTATAATCCTGAATTTGTAGCACAAGGAAATGTAATTGATGGATTCGCTAATCCTGATTTTATTTTAATTGGTACCCATTCAAAAAAAGTTGAATGTAAATTAAAAGAAATATATGATAAAACTTCTATTAATAAACCAAAATACTGTATAATGTCTCCTTTAGAAGCCGAAATCACAAAAATTTCAATTAATGGATTTATTACTACAAAATTATCTTTTGCTAATATGATTTCCGATGTATGCGACAATTTAGGAGCTAATAAAGAAAAAGTATTAAATTCAATTGGTACTGATTCTAGAATTGGAAATAATTATTTTAAAGTAGGGTATTCTTATGGAGGTCCATGTTTTCCTAGAGATACTAAAGCGTTAAATTTATTTGTGACTCAATCTAATATTCCAAGTGATTTATTAACAGCCACATCAAAATATAATGATTATCATATTAAATATCAAGCTGATCAATTATTAGAGCAAAATAAAGGTCAAGATACTTTTGAATTTGATAATGTATCTTTTAAACAAACGAATACGACAACAATTATTGAAGAAAGTGCTAAATTAAAAATAGCAAAATATTTAGTTCATAAAGGAAAACGTGTTATTATAAAAGATATAAAACCAATTATAGATGAAGTAAAAAAAGAGTATGGAAATTTATTCACATATTATAATATTTAATACAATAATTTTACATTAATTTAAAATTAAAATAATTAAACTAGATAACTATATTATGGAATATTTAATTAATACATTTTTCAATAAAATATTTATCATTAATTTAGATGACAGAAAAGATAGATGGCAACAGTGTTTAGATTTATTTAAAAAATATAATATTACAAATTATGAAAGATTTTCAGCAATTTCTCCTATATATAAAGATATTCCTAAAAATTATTATAATAATTTAATTGTAAATCAAACTGAATGGTATGTTACTGGTGCAGTAGGTTGTAAATTAAGTCATTATAATATTATTAAAATTGCTAAAGATAGAAATTATGACAATTTTTTAGTATTAGAAGATGATTTCACAATTGAAGAATCAATAGATGATTTTCATCAAAAAATGAATAATGTTATAAAATTATTAATTGAAAAGCAGAATAATAATATCAATTCAGATGAAATAAAGAATTGGGATATGTTATACTTGGGTGGTAATAATTTAGATAAGCCTATTCAGATATATAATTGTATTCATAAAGCTTTAAAAATAAATACAACTCATGCTTATGCTATGAATAAATCTATTTATCAAAAATGTTTAGATGATATGTTAATTTGTGGAACTGAAGTAGATGATTTTTACAAAACACATATTCAAAAAAAACATAATGTATTATGTATATATCCTTCATTGATGAAACAAAGAGAATCTGTTAGTGATATTTTTAAGGGAAGTGTAATGAAATATAATTTTGATTAAATATGATATTTATTAAATAATATTATTTTTTTTTCTATTTAAATTTATTTTTTAATATATAATTATTACACGTTTTTAACTACATATTATGAATAATATTTACAAATATAGTAAGGAAAAATATAAATTTTCAGAACATGTTAGTAAATTATTTAATTGCGAATTAAATAAATTACATACCATTAGAGAAAAAGATTATGAATTATTTACACAAATTGGAAAGGATTCTAATACAGAATTTCACCAAAAATTTTATAAAAACTATAAAGATGGATGGGAAGTTTTAGTTAATATGTATAATGATTTTATTGCTGATGTAATATTCCCTTTAGTAAAAGAAATTACTGGTGAAACTGAATTTGCTTATCAAACATTTCCTTCTTTTCGTGTACAATTACCAAATAATGTTGCTGTTGTAAAATATCACTATGATAGTGATGAGGAACATGGTCATCCAGATGGAGAAATTAATTTTGTTATACCTTTAACTAAGATGTATGATACTAATTCAATTTGGGTAGAATCAGAACCTAATAAGAAAGATTTTAACCCATTAGAAATGAATGTAGGAGAATTTGTTTGTTGGAATTTTAATAAGTGTTATCATGGTAATAAAATTAATACTACTAAAGATACTAGAGTTAGTTTTGATTTTAGGATATTACCATTAAGTAAATATACTCGATGTAATACTAATAGAAATTCAGCCTCTACTAATACTAAATTTACAATTGGTAATTATTATAGATATTTATCACAATCATCTATTACTAATATTAAAAATAATAATGATTTATCTTCTAATCAATTAGATAGTGAAAATACTAATAAAAATGATAATAATAGTGAAAATAATCAGATTAAGGATATTTGGGATAAAGAGAAGAAAAAATTCAATTCAACAATGATTAAATATGGTGTTAATGATGCATGGGGAGTAGTTGATATATTTGAAAAAAGAATTGCTGAATACGCTGGTAGTAAATATGCTGTTTCTGTTGATTGTTGTACAAATGCATTATTTTTATGTTTAAAATATTTAAAAGGAACTGGAAAAATAACAATTCCATCTAGAACATGGATATCTGTTCCATGTTCAATAAAACATGCTGGTTGTGAGGTTGAATTTGAAGATGTTGAATGGTCTGGAATGTATCAATTAAAACCATATCCTATTTGGGATGGTGCAGTTAGAATGAAAAAAGGAATGTATCAACCAGGAACTTATCATTGTTTATCATTTCATATTAGAAAACATATTCCAATTGGTAGAGGTGGTATGATATTAACAGATAATAAAGAGGCATATGATTGGTTTAGAACTGTTAGATATTGTGGTAGAACTATGTCTGATGATTCTGTTAATTATTTATTATATAAAGATGATCCGATTAGTGATATTGGTTGGAATATGTATATGACTCCTGAACAAGCTGCTCGTGGTTTAGAACTTTTTGAAAAAATTAACGAAGATAATATTGATCAAGAAAGTAGTGGAACTTGTAAAGATTTATCAAAACTTCCATTTTATAACGAGAATTATTATTATACATATGATTATTGGTTCAATAAAGAGATTCATCAATGTTGGCATAATGGAGATGAAAATTACTATGTAAATTACTTTTATGAAGAAATTATATTCAAATTAGATATTCCAAAAGAAGGTAAAATTGTTGTATTAGGTACTCATAATTGTGTTGCTTTTGATAAATTATGTAATTTTTTTGGTAAGGATAGAGTCATAGGTTATGATTTATATAATCCAAATAATCATCCAAATGTAGTAATCAAAGATTGTAATACTTTAGATGAAAAAATTGATATAGCTTTTTTACATAATGATTTAGGATCATTTAGTACTACACCAAAATTGAAATTACATGGATATAATTGGGCTATTAAAAATATGATAAAAGGTGGGTATATATTAGGAAATAATAATTTAAATAGAGCTAAAATAGATATAGAGGGAATATTTAATAATAATAATTTTAGTAATCAATATTTAAAAGATTTAGATTCTACTAAATTCAATTTACAAAAATTAAGTAAAAAAGAAATACATAATGGTAGAGAATTTTGTGCATTAGATGGATATATGATATCTAAAAAATTATAACTTATCTATAGATTGTAATACATTATTTTTAACATTTATTTCATAATTTTCACCATATAAGAATAATAATATTACACATCTATGATGTCCATCCCATACAAAATTATCATCTCCTATTTTAACTGGACCCTTTCCTCCTTTCCAGTTACTACCATTAAAATTATTTTGAAAATTAGGATTATTACATAAATTTAATTGATATCCTTTTTCTTTAATACTTAACACTAATTTATCAAAATCTTCTATTGGATAACTATAATCATTTGGATGTAAACTATGTTTCCTTATTTCTTCAAAATTTTTGAATATTAAATCAGTATTACCATTTAATAAGTAAATATACCAAGGACTTTTTTTAATATTAATTTTTTCTTCATATTGCCCTTTAATATTATCATATCTACACATAGATATTAATAAATCTCCTAATTTCATATTTTTTTAATAATAATTAATATTTAAATATTTAAATATTAACTTATACATAATTGGATATTATAATATAAATATATACAAATAATAAATATTATAAAAATGGATAGATCTATTATAAAAGTATATAATCCATATCAATTAAAAAATGGATTGAAATATGTTCAAGAAATTATAAATGATAATTGGATATCTTTTAGTGGAAAGTATGTAAATGAGTGTGAAAATTATCTGCAGAACAAATTATATATTAAACATGTTCTATTAACAAATAATGGTACATCAGCTACTCATTGTATAATAAAAGCTATTAGATGGAAATATCCTGAATGTAAAAAAATATATATTCCTAATCACTGTTTTATAGCAGTTTATAATTCAGTATTATATGAATATGCTGAAAATAATATTGAAATTTTACCAATAGATAGTTTAACTTGGAATTTAGATTTAAATAATATTGAGTTATTAGATAGAAATTCTGCAATTGTATTAGTTCATAATATTGGTAATATTATTCCTATTGAAATTATAAAAGAGAAGAGACCAGATATAATTTTAGTAGAAGATAACTGTGAAGGATTTATGGGTAAACATTATAATAATTTTAGTGGTACTCAAACATTATGTTCATCAATATCTTTCTTTCCAAATAAACACATTACATCTGGTGAAGGTGGAGCTTTTTGTACAAATGATACAGAATTATATCATTATATTAAAAAATTTTGTAGACAAGGTATTACAGAAATTAGATATAAACATGACATATTGGGACAAAATTATAGAATGAGTAATTTAAATGCTGCTTTATTGTATTCTCAATTAGAATTACTTGATGATATTATATCTAAAAAAAAAAGAATTTTTGATTTATATAAAAATATATTATCGCAAAATACAAATATTACATTTCAACAAGAATTACCAAATACTCAACATTCAAATTGGATGTTTGCGATAAAATTTAATAAATCATTTAATTTTAATAAAATAAAAAAATATTTTGAGGATAATTTTATTGAAATAAGACAATTTTTTTTAGATTATAGAGATCATTCTCATTTGAAATCATTAAAAATTTTTAAATCTATTAATACAAAAGAAAAATTAGAAAATAATATAATTATTTTACCATCATATCCAGATTTATTACAAGAAGATATTGAATATATATGTAATGTTATTAATAATTTTATTATTTAATTATTTGATTATTTGATTTAATAAGGCAATATTAGAATGTTTCATCTCTATCATATGAGTGAAAAGCTATATAATTACAGTTTTCTTTTAAAGCTTTTTCTTTCTGTGTTTGAAATATTGATTCATCACTATTTATTCTATTATTTTGTCCTCCTACAGCTGGTGATTCTAACCATTTTATCAATCTTAAAATAAATTTATCTTTATGAAATTTACTAATATAATTAAAGTATAATTCACAATTTGCTGGTTCACTATGAATTTCATTAGGTCTAGTATCCATTAAATTTAAATAAATTTTCCAAAAAGTTTGATTATGATGTTTTTCTATTAGATTAAAAATTTCATTAATAATGTGTTTATTATAGATGATATGATGACATATACCAGATTTATTAAAATCATTAAATGTAGGATGTAATTTTTTAAAATGATTTTGATAAAAATCCCATCCATTTGGATACATATAGTTATATCCATATTTTGGTATCAATTCATTATTTTTTGTTGTTTGATTGTAATTATAATCAAAAAAACTAGATTCTTTGATAAATATAACATCTGAATCAATAATTAAAATATTTTCAGTTAAATCTGGAATAATATAATGAGCATATAATTTTAATAATTGATTTATATATCCTAGTCTTTTTCTTCTTAGACTATCTGGTACTACATTATACATTTGATCATAAAGATCTTTTTTACTAAATGGATATTTCTTTTCATCAAACCATTCAACATTTTCAATATCAGTTAGATTTTCATTTGATACAACTATAATTCTTCTATATCCATTTATATATTTTTTAATACTATTAATACATAATTGTAAAACTTTTTGATCTTTTTTACAGGATGTAATAACTATATCGTATTGATTCATTATATTTAATTATGTAAACTTTTTTTTATATTGTTAAATATTTTTATTAATCATTTTCATTAATTATTCATATTAATCATTTTAATTAATATAAATAATTTGAATAATATTAATATTGTTGAAATAGGAACAGGTTTTGGTACTAATTCAACTAAAAATATATATGAGTATTTTAATTCCCAAAAAAAACCATTTATTATAAATTCTTATGAAGGTTGTTCAAATACATTTAATGTAGCAAAAAAAAATTGGGATAATTTCAATAATGTGGATATAATAAATGAATATGTAACTAATAAAGCTGATATTAAAAATGTATTAATTCCTAATATACCAAAATATATAGAAGATTATAAAGAAACAAATGAAAGATTTATTCAAAAATATCTAAAATTATTTAATAATAATAATGATAATTATATAGCATCATTTAATATAATTCCAGATATTATATTTATTGATTGTTCTAGATTTATGCATTTACCTATAATTAAAAAATGTTATGAAATTAATAATAATAAAAATACTATTTATATAATTGAAGATGATTATTTTATTAATAATAATTATGGTGAATTAGAAATAATTGAAAATCATTTCATTTTAAAAAATATAAAAAAATATAAAAAAAATAAGTGGCAGTGGCCATTTGTTAGTTTTCAAATAGAAAGTACTATTTAATCTTTTTGTATAATTTTAAATATATTATCCCATACATTAAATTTATTTAATATTAATTCACGTGCTTGCTTTAAAGCTTTTATTTGCTTATTTGTTATTGGAGTATTAATAATTTTTTCTATATCCTTAAATACATCTGGTGAATTGATATCAATTACGTAGTAACAATCTGATGGAAAATAATCATTAATATTAGGACAACCACAATATATAGGAATTGTCCAAGCTAAAATACAATCTGTAATTTTTTCAGAAAAATAATTTTTTTTTATACAATTTTCTATAGCAATAGAGTATGAATAATTGACTATACCATCCCATTTTGTAGTTCCATTAATAAATTTATCTAATTTATTAGCAGTACCTTTATTAAATCCATCTAATGTTCCTTTATACATTTTACCTAATTCATTTTTAGACCAATTATATCCAAAAATATCTATTTTATCTTGCAATTGTGATTGTTTTGATAATTTTTTTATAAATTCTACTCTTTCCTTATAAATACCTGTATTAAATATTAATCCTGATGTTACAGTAGAACATAATTTATTTTTTATTGGTAAAGTGTTGAAATCTAATAATTCATCATAGTTCTTTTTAATACACATTATAGATGACCAACAATGATAATAATTATCATATGTAAATTTATATTTAAAATTATAATTCATATATTTAGGTTTTGTTCTAGCAGGTTCTCTTGGAATACAAATTATTTTGTTATTATCAAAATTAATAATTTGGTTTAATTGATTAGGATGAATATCATCAATTATTACTACCCATTCAGCATCTTTAATATTTGTAACCGCAATAATATTTTTCCATATACCTTTTGAATTTGGAGTTAAAGGAGCATATTTTTCTTTCAAAAAATTAATAGGGTTTGGATCCCAAGAACAACAAAAAAAAACTTTAATCATATTATTTAATATATTTATAGAATATTTATATTTATATAATAAATTAAATATAAATATTCTATATATACATTATGAATAATTTATCATTAAAAAATAATAAATTAGAAGAATATTATATATTTTCAACTTGTCGATGAAGTATTTTAAATCATCCAAAGATGAATCTTGTAAAAAAACTAAAAGATATGCATAGCTATCATTATTCTATACAAGGTAATAATATATTTACACAACCTGTAAATTATACTGTTAAATTAACAGATATAGTAGATTCTATATTATATCATAAAGGATTATATGATACTAGTTTAATAAAACATCCAGATTTTAAAAGAATGTTTTTTATTTTTAAAGAAGCAAAATTTATTGAACCTAATACACATCCATTATTGGATAATACTCCAATAATATATAGCAAATGCATATTAGAAATATGGAGCATAGATGAATATTTATTTAAAGATGGTCCTTTTAAAGATAAAAATTTACCGTTTAAAATAAAATCTTGTCATAGAGTTTATGATAGCGAATTATTTAATACAAGGGAATTAAGTGAAAATGAAGCTTTAGAAAAAATTAAATTAATAAAAAAATTAGTTAATTGTCCTATATTAATAGTAGGACCATATTTATCATTAACACAACCAACTATTGTAAACAATAAAAGAAAAAAAACTCAAAAAATATTAAAAAATATATGTAAATTAGAAAATTTAAAATATTTTGATATGACTCATGAAATTGAAAAAGATAATACAATACTAATATCTGCTCCTGGAAGAGAATCACATGAAACACATTTTACTGAAAAAGGACAAAAAATAATAAATGAAGTAGTATATAATTTTTTTAAAAACGAATAGGATTATAATTATAAAAATATCAAAATAATATTTTATTATATTATAATATTATATTTAAATATTGATTTCCTTTAAATAATCAAATGTATCAATATTATGATTGGTAATAATAATATAACCTACTGGATTACTTTTACAACACTCGTCATTAGATGAATACTTTGGTATAAATATATTTAAATTATCATAATTAGTTACGTATTTTTTAATAGATTCTAAATCATATCCATCACTATGAAATCCCTTATCATTTGGAATTGTAAAATCATCAATAATAATTATAAATTTATTAAAATTATTTGTAATATATACTAATTCATCAAATAATGGAGTAGACCCCCAATGAGCATCTAACCAAAACAAAGTTGTTTTATTAAATAAATTTTCTTCATTTTTACTAATATCATAAAGAGCATATGGTGATGGTTTTAACATTAAATTTACATTAGTTAAATCTTTAACTTGTTCGTGAGCAATTTCATAATAACTCTTATTTAATTCACAAGAATAACATTTTATATTTGGAAAATTTTTACCAACAAAAAATATGGTTTTACCCATAAATGATCCAGTTTCTACAAATACTTCAACATTATTGTGTAATAAGTTTAAAATAATTTTCATCATTTTTTTATCATCATGAAATGGTGGTTTTGGTACACCATCATTATATTTAGATGATTGATAAATCTGGTATTCTTGATCTCCATATTTAACTATATTCATATTGTTATACAAAATAAAATAATTATATTTAAATTAATATTATCATATTATAATTTAAATTTAAATTATAGTTATATGATATAATGAAAAACTTTATAATTAGTGTTTATTCTGGTTTAAATAATAAATTATTGCCTTTAATTAGTTTATTAAGAATATGTAGAAAAGAAAAAGGTATTATTAAATGTTTTTGGGGAAATGATGCATATATTAATGAATATAAGTATAGTTTTACTGATTTATTTTTACCCATTAAAAATATAGAATTTATAAGTAAATTAGAATTTGATAACCAATTTAAAAATACTAATAACATTGTATATAATAAAGCTGGTTCAGATAGAGATCGTAAAGAAATAATTTATCATCATAATAACACTAATAATACTAATATTGTATTTTATAATATTGTTCATTTAATTAGTTATAAAGATGATAATATAATTGGTAAATTTGTTCCTTATCCAAGATCAAAAATAAATAGAACTAAAATAATCTATGAATTACAAGAATTACTCAAAGAATTAAAACCTTCAACTGAAATTGAAAAACAAATTAGTCATACATTAACTAAAATAGATAATACAAATGTATTAGGTATTCATATGAGAACTACTGATGGTGGTTTTACTGATATACCAAAAAATGCTATTTTTAATTATATTGATAATTATTTAAATAATAATACAAAATCTAAAATATATATCTCTTGTGATAATGAAAAACTTGAAAATAAAATTATAAATAAGTATAAAAATAATATTATTTATTTTGATAACCCATTTGGTAATTCTTATGGTGATAAATTTAATCGTTTTACCTATGGAACTAAAAATGCTGTATGTGAATTGTATATTCTTTCTAAATGTAGTAATTTTGTTGGTACTCCAGGTAGTTCTTTTAGTTTTATGGTATGGTTACTAAGAAATGAAGATTATTTAAATTTCTGGTGTGATAATCCTTGGTAGCTTATATTTTAAGTTTATTACATATTATAATTATAATTAAAAAATTGTTATTATTAAATTGTTATTATAAACATTTTAATATTAAAACTATAAAACTATTAATTTTTAAAAATCTATAATTTAAAAGTTTATTTAAATATAGTAATATATTTAATACTTGTATTCAATTATATTTAATTAAAATGGATTCTATTTTATCTAAAATTAATACTGAAAATATTGATACTGAATTAAATCATTATTTAAATATTATCAATAAAGATATTGCTGTTATTATTATTTGGCCTAAACATTATAATTTTATAAATGAATTAAATAATGAAATTATATCTAATCAATTCAATATTGAATATTCTAATAATTTAGATATTAATTATACTTACTTAACTAATTTATTAAGATATATTCATTATGGTAAAAAATGGTGGGTTGATAATTTAACTAATGAAGTAAATAAAAGGTTTGATAATAGCAATACATTACAATATTTGATAATATCAGGAACAGATCTGCATAAAAAAATTAAAAATTTTAAAAAAACTATTAGAGAAAAATATAAAATAGATAAAAGTTATTTTCATATATCAGATCCAGATTGTTTTGATCATCTAGGTATACAATGTAATTGTAATGTTAATAATCACGTGTTTTATAATGAAACTAGAAAACATATTAATATGTTAAAACATACTAATACTATTAAATTTCTAAAATCTGCGTCTTATAATTCATGTTTTAGATTTCATCAATTCATGAAAGATTATATTAATACTTTTAATATTGATAATAATTTAATAAAAGATAATTTTTGTATTGATAATGGAGGAATATTAGCAATACATGGTATAAGAGACACTCATGATCTAGATTTTTTATACTGTGATAAAAATAGTGATAAGATTGAAAATATTGATTTAAAAACACCTAATGTTGGTTGTGAAAATATAAATCATCAATTAGAATACAATAGATTAGGACATAGTATTCATGATATTATTCATAATCCAAAAAATTATTTTTATTATCTAGACTTTAAAGTTATGGATATATCTATTCTACAAAGATTTAAATTTAACAGAACTCATACAATAGGTACTGGTCATAAAGCAATTAGGCAAAAAGATATAAATGATTATAAACTAATTTGTGATTTTCTAAGTAAAAGATAATTTAAAATTAAAATACATTAAATATATAATTTATAATGAGCAATATTTTAAACTATATCAATAGTAGTCGTTTTGATTTAATGGCTAAATTATTATATATTAAGTACCCAATTCAATATTATAAAGATTTATATATAAAACATATTGAAACATTTAATAAATTATGGGAATATCCAGGAACAAAAAATGGATTAGATGATTTTATAAATCAATTTGATACTCTTATAAAATCAATAAAAAATAATGGATTTAATAATGATTATCCAATATTATTAAGTGAAAAAAATAACATTATTAATAATGGTTCTCATAGATTAATGGTATGTTATTTCTTAAATATAATTCCCAAATTTAAGATAATTTGTGATAAAAAGGGAGATATTTATAATTATGATTTTTTTTTGAATCGAAATAATTATTGGAGGAGAAATCAAGAACTATATGAATCACTTAATAGAGAATATACAGATAGAATGGCATTAGAATTTGTAATTCATAAAAAAAATATTAGATCTATGACTATATATCCTATATGTTATTCACAATATATGGAAAAAAATAATAAATTAGAAGAAATAATCAAAAAATATGGATACATTTGTTATAAAAAAGAAATATATGTAAATAAAGTAGGTGTAGGTAATTTAATTAAAGAAATGTATAGAGGTGAAAAATGGATAGGAGGTTTATTTCCTAATAATACAGGTGGTAAATTAGAGTTTTGTTATCAAGATAAACCAATTATATCATATTTAATAGAATTTATAGATGTTAATAAAGCCTATCAATTTAAACAAGAATGTAGAAATATTTTTAATATGGGAAAACACTCATTACATATACCTGATAATCAATACGAAACATTTAGAATAGCTTCAACAATATTTAATAATAATAGTATTAAAATGCTTGAAAAAAATACAATGAATAATTTAAATAATGAAGAAAAATTAATTTTACAAAAAATATTCAATAATATAACAGAATATAAAACTGATTCAAATAACGGTTCATTCAATAATTCAAATAATATTAATCATATAGAAAACTTTTGTATACATATGAAAAATACTTTACAAAGTAATATACAAGGAAATTTAAAATCTAATTTTAAAAATGAAAACTATAAAAATATAAATATTTCTTATAATAATTGTAATTTAAGTAATAATGTATATGAAATAATGTATAATCCAAAATATCATTTTTATTTTAATGGTTTCAAATTTGATTTAACTAATTTTGATTAATGTATCATATAATTAGATTAAATACCATGACTTTCAAATTTTATAGTATTACCATTATTATGACTACAATCAATAGCTAAACATTTATTAGGTGAATAACAATTTAAATAAATATTTTTTTCTTTTTTTGTCCAATAATTAGTCATATCTCCAATATATCCGTCTACTGCTTTATTAATTGGATATAAATTATTTATAAGTATACTTGCTGTGTTATTAGTTATAGCATAACAGTGAGCTCCACCAACACTTGACCATTTAATTCTCAAATATTTATTTATAATTTTATCTTCTGAATTAAAATATGATGGTGGTAACCAACCTAATTGAAATACGTCCCAATTATTAAAATCTTTATTATTTATACAGTCATTTAAATATGATTTAAATTCTGAAAAAAAATATACATCATCCTCTAAAATTAAACATTTTTGATAATTATTTAATAACATATCATCCCAAGCCATTTTGTGTGTTAATATAGTTCCAATGGGATTTGGCATATTTAACATTCGGTCCGTAATTAATTTATTATCAAAATATTCCTTAGTATTAATATTTTCTCCTTCTGGGCCAAATTTATAAACAAATTTAATATTCATTTTGTTTAGTAAATCATTTATATAAGAATGTCTTTCTTTATTTTTTTCCATTGATATTACATATACTTGATCAAAAAAATTGTTTACAATATTATCAATATTAGTTTCAATAGGCATTATTTAATATTAATTAATAACGAAAATTAAAATATAAAAAAAAACAAATTAATAATTTTAATATTAATATTAATAATTAACTTCATTTAATATTTCTTTTAAAGAATTTATAGAATTTTGATTAACATTAACAGAATATTCAAATTGACCATAATCAGGTATAGGAATTTGCCAGTATTCTAATCCATAAGATAAATTAACTAATTGTGTACTATGACAATCTTTTATACATATAAATTCTATTATTTTTGTTTGTGGTGGACAAAAGATAGAATGAAAATTACAACTTCCATGAACACCTACTACAAATGCAGCTTCATTAAAAAGTCTAATTCTATCTTCAAATTTATAATTTTGATAAAAAAAACTAATATATTCTAAATTATTTGTTTTGCAATATTCTCTAAGTATATTTTCTACTAGTTCTTCATTACTAACATTTCTTCTACTATTACCAGTATTTCTTTTTGTATATATTAATTTTTTTTTTGATTCTTTATTTAATTCTTTATTTACTTCTTTCTGATTTTCATTAATATTATCATTTTTAATTTTATTATGATTTAATATTATTGGAATTTTATCCTTAATATATTTATATAATTTTTTATATAATATTATAGGGCAAGTACAATGTCCTTGATAAGGAAATAAACCAGATGCTAATGGACCATTAATATGTAATTCATATATTTCATTAACTCTAATACTTTTATTTATATCTAATACCACAATTTGATTATTTAAATCTAAAATATTTTTAACAAAATAATTAAATGAATCAAATTCATGATTTTTTGTAATTATTTTTATTGATTCATCTTCTTTTAATATTTGTCTAACAATAAATAAATAAGGTAACCAATCTTGAATAAATTCTCCCCATTTTAAACCACCTTTTAATAAAAATACAAAAGCTTTTTCATATGTTATTTTATTTGTACAATGTTCTTCTTCATTGATGTCATCTAATTTATACTGTTTATGTATTGATAAAGGAGGTTTAATTCTTGTTAATATTTTATTAATAGATTTTTGTATATAAATATTTGTAAAAGGAGTTTCTATTTTATTCTCAAAAGTTGCTAATTGCTTACTACCAGTATAATATTGATAATAATCACCTTGTTTTTGAGGATTACATGTAGTTGTTAATTTAAAAGGTTTATTTGAAAATTCACCTGGTTGATGAGGAATATTTCTCAATATTTCCTTATCATTATTACAACATTTAACAAGATCTACAATATTTTCATTTTTATTGTATGTTAATAATTCAATCTTCATTATATAATATAATTATTTACTAAAAATATTTTTATATTTTTATATTTTTATATTTTTATATTTTTATATTATCAATCATCAATTATCAATCATCTATCATTATTTACTCTATACACTCTTCTATAATATGTAAATTATTTTTCCATTCTTGACAATTTTTTGAATTTTCATTCTTTCTAAAAGTATCATCTATACTATGACTTTTATCAAATTTATTATATGATACTGGTTTAAAACCAATATGATCAATATATTTATCTGAATTCATAATATCCGATACAAATGGAATTAAACCGTGATAAATAGCACGATGTGTAAAATTTATATGTTCATAACCATATTTTCCTTTCATAACTTTAAAATATCCTATTTTATTAATTAATTCAGGTGTAAATGTTAATAAACAACCTACACCACCACCACCATGTTTCATAATACTAATATTATTTATTGAATCTTGATAATAACCCATCTTTTTCCATTCATTTCTAGGATGAACTATTTCAGGCATTTGGCAATAACTCATATGATGAATACCACCATCTTTTATGACTGATGTATATTCCTCTAACCAGTTATCTTTGTATTCTACATCATCATCCATTAAAAACCCTACATCAACTTTTTTTTCCATTAATAATCTAATGCTAGTATTTTTAGTTCTGGCTACACCTCCATTAGTTTGTCTATAATATATTTCAAATATATTTTCATATTTTTTCAAAATATTTTGATGAATAATCGGAATTTTACCATCAACAACAATAATTATGTGTATATTATCAAAATTAGATTCTGAATTATTTACTTGCGATTGTTCCATATATTTATGTAGTGAATCTAAACTTTTTTCTATAATCTCAAATCTTGATTTTTGAGTAGTTTCTTGCGTATATGTTGAAATTGCAATACCTATATTTTTTATATTTATATTGTTTGACATTAAGAATTATATAAAATGTTAAATGTTTTAAAATTAAATTAAAAAATAAATTATTATTTTATCTAGACAATGAATTTTTTAAAAGATTTAGATTACCAAAATGTTGATAATTGTATTGATATGTTAAAAACATATGATTTTTCAAAAATAACATGTGATGATGAATTTAAGATAAAAGAGGTTTTCAATAAAGATAATAAAGTATTATTCCATGTGTATTGGTATGGTTCTATTAGTAGAAAACAATTAGCTTCAATAAATAGTTATTTAAAAACACAAAATTTAGAAACAACTGAATTATGGGTTTGGTTAGATAGTATTTATTATAATGATGAAATATTGAAAATACCAAAACATAGTAATATTAAAGTAATTTCATATGATCCAACAATTGAATCAAAAGATACATTATTAAATGATAAGGATTATATACATAATAAAAAATTTGTAAAATTTAGAAGTGATATGGCTAGATTAATTATTTTATACAAGTATGGAGGTATATATATTGATCTAGACATATTTTTATTAAAAGATTTTACTCCTTTATTTGGAATAGAATTTTGTTACGCATGGAGTTATTTAAAAACTGGTAATAATGCTATATTAAGATTTAAAAAAAATAGTAATAAAATAATTGAACTAATGAATAGATACAGTAATGTACTAAAAGAATACGATAGTAATTTTCAATTTAATTTAGGAATAACTAATCAAAAAACTTATAATAATTCACTTAATATTTTATGTTTACCTTGTCCTATGTTTGATCCAGTATGGATATTATTTGATACTAAATCAAAATCAAAGTATTCTAATCTTACAAATTTTGATGCTTTTTTTCGTAAAACAGATGATGATATTACTAGTTTTTTTGATAATCAAATTTATGCATATCATTGGCATAGTCGTAATGATTCTAAAATTGAAAAAGATAGTTACTTTGAAAAATTAGAAAACCTATAAAGATACTTTTTAGTTATTTTTAAAATAACAATTATTTATATAATGATTAACACAAAAAAATTAAAATTACTTAACACAAATAATAAACCAGATTATGAATTAGAAGAATTTTATTTGAGTTTTAAGCAAAGTATGATAAATTTTTATAAACATCATAGTTTTACAAGACCTATTAATGATTGGAGTAATAGATTAAATGATTTACAAGAAAAAAAAGATTATTACAAAATACATAAACTAATTCAAAAAATTATTTCGCTATATGCTATTGATTTGATGAGAGTATGTGATACATATAATGCAGGGATTTTAGAAACCAATATTAAAAGATTTAATAGAATTAGTGATACATTGGATGGAATGGAACACATTAATTATGATTATAATATTGTATTCGTATTATTTAATATTTTTAAAACACTACTTAAAAGTCAGAGTATTGACGAAATAAAAGAATTATTTAATCAAAGTGATTTATACTTAATATATGAAGACTATACTAAATTAATTACTTATTCTGTTGATAATAATAAACTTTCGATTCTAGATAAACTTTTTAAATATTCACAAGAAATATTGTTACAAGCCATAAGTATTTATAATATTAGTTTAAATTGTATTCAATTTAGCAATAACAATGTTATTTCAGCTAAAAAATTTGTAGAATTAATTCCAAAATGATAAAAAATAATAATAAAACATAATAAAGAAAAACACATATTATAATAATTTTACTAATTTATATTCCTAATTATTTATTTCAAATCATAATAAAAAAGAGGTTCTTTTAAATAAAGACATTTTTTTTCCTGTTTTAAGCATTTTCTCCAATAATTCCAATCTTGCCAATCTTTTTTTCCATTAATTATTTTACCACCATTAGGTATTAATTCCATTTTACCAACACTATTTACTAATTGTTTTGTTAAAACTACACTAGATGTAATGATAATATTGTGTTTTTGAATTAGATCTAAGTTTAAAAAATCAGGATAATCATGTTCTAGATTTAATTTCTTTTTTAAAACTTCCCAATAATATTGTTTATTATAGATAGGGTAATTCTGCTCTGAATTATAAAAACCAGATCCAATATATCCATCAGTGCAGCTAAATTGAATATTATGTAGTTCCATTTTATTTATTTGAGTACTTAATTTATCAGGCATCCAAATATCATCATCATCTAGAAAAGATATGTAATAACCTTTACTAATTGAAATACCTTGATTCCTTGGAACGGCTCCACAAGGATATCCTAGCTCTTCTTTTGTAGATTTTTGACAATGAAATACTAATAAACTAATATCCTTTGTATTTGTTAACATTAGTTGAAAATTATACTTGTAATACCTATTATCCGTTGATCTATCATTAACAATTATTAATTCGATTGGTCTATATGTTTGATCTATTACAGATTTAATAGCATTTTGTAGATATTCAAACCTATTATAAGTAGGAATAATTACAGTAACTAATTTATCCATATTTTAGTAATTTACATATACTAAAAACTAAATCATTAAACTAAAAAAAGACAATATTATTTTAATCTCTTTTTGTTACCTAATACAAAGTATAAAGTTATAAATATACCGAATACAAATAAAAAATTATTTGGATATGTAGTTAATCTGTCAATTAAATGAGATAGAAGTTGTATATATTGAGACATCAAGTTTCCTAATACTACCATCATTTCATATATTAAATAATGTAGTAAATTAAAATAATTTGTTATCAATATTACTAAAGTATTACAAAGTTCAGTAATCCATCCTATAACATTATTAGGTAATACTTTTGTTTCTGGTGTTTGTATTGTTTGTATTGTTTGTGTAGATTCCATAATATTTTGATCAAAATCCATAATATTTTTATTTTACGTTGATTTTTACTTTTGATTTATTGTTATTTGATTATTAATTAATTATTTTAATATCTGTTTTAGTTATTTTTTTATGTTAGATTTAATATTGAGTATAAACAATTAGTTCTAGACATATAAAAAAAATATATTAAGATTAATATATTTTATTTAAAAATTAAATAATAATTATTTAGTAATAATAAAAATTAAAATTAAAATGAGTATCGTCAATAATAGTAGGAAATGTGTAGTATTTAGTTTATGGTGTCAAAATGAAAGAATGGATCCAGGAAATAAATCACAATCTGGAAATATGTATTGTCAAGGAGCAATTAAAAATATGGAATTGGCTGAACAAATTTATCCAGGATGGAGATTTAGATTTTATGTAGATAATAGTGTCCCAGAAGAAATTGTTAATAAATTAGTAATAATGGGTGCAGAAATTATTAATGTTAGTAACATTAAAATTCCAGAATCAAATGGAAACAAATATCCAGGGATGTTTTGGAGATTTTTACCTATGAATGATACTAATATAGATATTTTTATAGTTAGAGATGTAGATAGTAGAATTAACGAAAGAGAAGCATTAGCAGTAGAAGAATGGATAAATAGTGGAAAACAATTACATGTTATGAGAGATCATCCTCATCATTATTACAATATATTAGGAGGAATGTGGGGATTTAATTGTAAGATGGGGAGATATGATTTTCCTAAAAATATTAATACCTTTTTGAAAATGAGGAATTATACCTTTAAAAGAATGGACGATATGTTATTCTTAGATTCATTATTTGATGAGTGTCTAAAAAAAAATACAGTTTTACAACATGATACATTTTTTAAAAATAATTGGGGAGATTCAAATAATTTTCCAACCTGTAATTATAATTTAGATAAAATATTTTATAGATATGTAGGAGAAATATTTGATGAACATAATAATGCGGTTAATGAAGTAAGAGATAAGCAATTATTTAATAATCAAAATTATAAAAAAATAATGAACCATGTAAAACATTTATTCAAATAATATAGTATTATTAATAAATATTTTTATTTTATTTTACTCTATTTTAGTATGTTTTATTTTAATATGTTTCTAGATATTCTTCTATATTAGCGTATAGTTTTTTAGCATAATTAATCTGTGTGTAGTCTTTACTAAACTCTAATCCCTTTTTTCTTTTTTCTTCATAAAATTTTTCATCTTCTAAATACTTTACTAATATATTTTCAATTTCATTATCAGTCATATCATTATTTATAGTTATCATATAATCATAATTATCATTTTCATCATAAGGTTTATCTGCTACTAATACAGACCCACATGCAGGAACTTCTACATATTTTCCTAGTCTATAATTAAATTTTGAAGCACATGATAAAACTAATTTAGATTGATTAATAGCCTGAGCAAATTCTATTAAATACTTATTTGTATCAGCATCTTGTAAATCATAACCTGGATGTTTATGTAAATAAGTTTTATATTTACTAGACATTTTGCTTAATATTTTAATAAATCTAGATCTAAGAGGATAATACTCGGAACTTAAGCAACCTCCTAACATAATATCATATTTCTTATCAAAATGATAATCTTTAAAAATAGTGCTTTCAGCACAATGAGCAATATATTTGTAAACCACATTTTGGTCATTATTGAGTTTTAAATCCATTTTTTCAAATTCTCTTAAATCATTCATATGATGACAAATGACAAGTTGAGTTCCACTTTCTAAAATCTCTCTCTTAGTCCATGATTTATTCCACATTTCATTATATCTAAGTACTTTTAAATAAGGTATTTTACTATACTCAATTAGTTCCAAAGGTTTATAAGCAACGACAGCTTTAATATTTATTCTTAATCCTTGTTTTTTACAAAATTCAATTAAATTATCAATATTTTCAGAAACTGATTTTGATTCTTGGTAATCCAACCATCCTGGACCATAATAAATTGATTTAACATTTTCTAAATTATTAATTCTATCTATACCATGAAATCTTTCTCTTGCTAATTTAGTTAAATAAATTTGATGTTTCACCATATAAATTATGACATCTTGATCTTTTAATTTTTGATTAGTATTATCAATATTATTGGTTTCAACATTTGGAATTTGTTCAACATTAGGAATTTTCTCAACATTTGTAATTTTCTCAACATTAGGAATTTTCTCAACATTAGGAATTTTCTCAACATTTGGAACTTCCTCAACTTTTTCAACTTCATTATCATTTATTTCACAATTAAGATATCTATCTCTGAATTCCTGATATAAGGTACCATCTAGATAATCACTATTTTTATCCATTTCATTTCTTCTCCAACATTCGTTCCATAAATGAACACCTATCATATTATTAGGGGCACTTTGAATAGTTGAAATAATAGAATCAAATGGTTTATATGATAAATCTACTAAACTTCTAGCATGATGGCAAAAACAACTACAAATTGTATTCCATGGCAATACATACTTTCCTAAATTGTATTTTTTTACTATTTCATCAACAGTTTTAGGACCACTACTCCATGTTATAATACCTTGTTGAATTAGTTTTTTATGTTCTTTTTGTAAACTAATAGCGTATAAAGTTTCTGGACTGTTTTTAGGTAATTTAATCATACATGAAGTAACATATTGTATAGAATAATCTTCTGATGGTTCTGATACAATTACAGTTTTTAAATGACTAAAATCAAAGTATTTTATACAAACAAAATCTGTATCTACCCAATATCCACCTACTTTATTAAGCATTGTAAATCTAAATAGGTTAGAAAATGCCGAATATGATCCATTCTTGTAAGTAAATATATCATCTTCAGGTAAAATATCCCTAGCATCTTTTACAACTACTCCTTTTGGAACATTCTCAATATCTTGATAACAATATAGATGTATTTCTAATCCATTCATAACAAAAGAATTCAATGATATTATTTCCATATCGCTTAATTTACTGCCAATCCACAATGTTTGAAAAACTTCTTTTGACCTAATATCATTGTTATCATTGCTATTACTTTTATTATCATTGTTATTACTTTTGTTAACATCAATATCATTTTCAATAACATTATCACAAAGTGGAAATTCAATAATATCTAAAATATTAGATAGTTGTTTAGAATTTAAGAAGGATTCATCAATATTATTGACAGGTTTCATAGGGTAACCAGCAATCATAAAATCCATTCTATACTTATTTAGTATCATTTTAACTAAATCTTGATTATCATAATAATTTTGATATTCTTTTACTTGATCATAAATCTTATATCTTATCCATTCAAATAAAGTATACAGCCCTTTTTTTACATTTTCATCATTTTGTTGTATACTAGTAATTTTATTTAAATCTTCTTCAAAGTTTTCAATTCTAATTATTTTACTATAAATTTTACCTTTTTTAATATGATTTGATTGTAATTCTAAGTGTTCATTACTTATTTTATTAGTATGACAGAAGTTAATAAATGATAAGAATAACTTTTTATTATCAACATTGTCTGGAATTTCTGATTTATGTAGATTATTCTTCTTCCAATAATTAAAGGTTAATAATAATCTAATAAAAGGATTTACAAAATATGTAATAGATTTTTTTAGTTCATCTATTGAATATTCTTTAGTAGGTAAATATGTGTAATTACATATAGGAATATCATCTAAAAAATTATAGGTATTTGGTACTATAATAATTTTAGTATCAATATTTTTAATGAAAGGTAATTTATTATTATTTACTTTTACTTTTTGTTTAATGGAATTATAATCCCATATTAGACTACCCATTTTTCCATTATTACCATCACCATCCAAATTTCCTACAGTAAAAAACATTCTTTCAAATAAACATAGGCTGTTAAAATTATTAATGTTAGAGTTATAAACATAATCCATATTAGTTTCAATTGGATATGAATCAATTATTGAAGAAATAGCCTCTACATGTATTAAATAGGCTACTGTTCCCCATTGAGGTAACATTTTAAAAAGTTTGGTTTTAGGATCTGATAACTTATTATCATTGAATTGTACTTTATTAAACTTAGGATGAGTATATAATTGAATAAATTTAGAACCTACACTATCAGCATGTTGTAACATTTTATTAATTTTATTTTCATCATATCCATTAAGAGTAATATCGTCCTCCATTACTAGTAACCAATTAGTATCACCTTCTTTTAAAAAATTTTTGAGTAAAACTTGATGAGATAAATTACATCCTAACTTTCCTCTATAATTACCTATGCTTTTTAAATACCTATTAGTTGTATAAAGTTCTTTAATACTTTTTAATTTCCATTCTTCCCATTTGTCATCAGTAATAGTATCAATTGCTTCAAAATATTTTACATTTTTTATTACTTCTTTTACTTTTAAATAATTTTGATATCTGGACCTATCTTTCGAATAAACTATAATATGTGGTGTAAACAAAGACATTATATTATGAATTACTAATTATTTTTAAAATTAAAAAATAAAAAGATAATAAATAGATCAATAAACTAGATAAAATAAATGTAGGTCATTAAACATTAATTGGTCTTGTTACTTTAGACACATCAACCTCTCTAGTTACAATTCTAAATAAGAAGTGTGTTTGTAAATCCATATTAATGAATGATGCACTATCAGCTACATAATTACCAGTATCAACATTAGAGTCATAATAAGTTGCAGCATCTAAAAGTTCTTTATTGGAATCTAGACTACCAGGAGGTGATATATATAGTACACTAATTTGCCCTTTATTTTCTGTAGATAAACCAAATCTTTCTTGCTCCAAATTAATAATAATATGACCTTGTGGTCTGTTTACAAAATTTATAAATTTACTATTATTTGTACCAGTTCCAGTAGTTGTATAATTTTTAATTAATATTCTATCACCTATTCTAAACATTCTATTACTAAAGTGATTAGTTGAAGTTATTTTAATCATTTTATGAGTACCTCCTGATGTATTTGGAAAACCGTTTGCGGCAGTTAATTCTAAAGTTGAAGCGATATTTGTTAATGTATCACTATAAACAATTTCATTGATAGTATTAGTATCACTTAATGTATTAAATCTATTACCTCTTGGATCAGTTAAATTTATACTTAATTTATTCAAACTGGCTAATGGAGCATTGTAATACCTTTTTTTCTCAAAATAAGCTGGATTATATCTAACATAACCTCTTTTAAATTCATTAACAAATGAAGTCTTTCCAGCAGAAACTGATACATTGCCGCTAATCATATCAGAACTTAATATTTCACTATTATGAAACTTGTCGAATACTAAAGTAGCAAACGCTTTATCATTATTAATATTTGTTCCACTGAAGACACCTGTTAATTCTTCAATTCCTAATAATAAATATGGATATTTCATTATATTCAAGTAAATTCTAGTATCGAAATTTTCAATATGAGCATCAACAGGTAATATAGCGCTTACTAATTCAACACTAAGAACGTTTTTAAAACTATTATTTATTCCTGCTCCAGAAAAATCGCCAGAAGCATTAAATTTTACTTGGAAATTGTATCTGGAATTATTTGTAGTATCGTTTTCCCATTTTCTATCAACACTATTAACACTAATATAACTAATTCTATCCTGATAATTAGGTTGAGCATCTTTTTGTAAATTGATTAACTTAGATTGAAGTAAATCGTCTAATTTTTTATCTAAATTAGAAACTACATTATTATTAACCATTCTATTATCAATATGATCTAATAATCTTTTTTGCCATTCTTGATTATTTTGATGTAATAATTTTGGATCCATTAAAGTTTGATCTATTTTTGTAACAGCATCAGTGTTGTTTCTTTCTAATACAATATCTCTTTCACCTTGCTTTACTATATTTCTGGCAATATCTTTTTGTTTATCATCTATTAAATTGTAATTTGTGATATTTTGCTGTCTAGATTGTTCTACTTGATTCATCATTTCCATAGGGTTAGAACTATCTTGTTGTTGTAGAGTACTAATATTTTGGTATAATGGTAAATCCTTTTCATCATTAAAATTTAAAGAATTAAATACGTCATTTGAGATAGTAAATTTATCTACATTGTATTGATCAGGATCATTAGATTGTTGATTACTAATAGTATTAGCTTGTGATTCATACATCTCTTCTAATTCTTTACTTTTTTGGTTTAATGATAAATATTCTTCACTTGGATTAACAGGTCTTGGAATATAATTCTCAGTTGCTCCTGGGGTTCCAAATTTACCTCTTTCTTCAATTAATTGATTTATTTGAGATCCTAAATTCGTTTGGTTATATTCATTTGTATGTATAGGGGCTTCATCTTTTAATTCTAAATTTTGCTTACTTGTTTTATTTTTTGTAATAACTTTTTGAAAATAAGTTACTGAGTTTTCATGTAATTTAGTATTTAGTACTACTAATGATCTTTCCTCTGTATTTGTTTTATTTAAAATGATTTGTGCCATAGAATTAAATTTTGTTTCTAAACTTCTATGTCTAGATATATTATATCCGGTATTTTTTAAAATTTCATCTGCTACACTTTGAAATCTTTCTTTTAAATTTTGATTTGATAAAAATAATTCAGTATTTGACATAACTAATTAATAATAGATTAGAAAAATAAACTTTATATTTAACTTAATTAAAATTAAAATTAAAATTAAAACAAAAAATACAAACAAAAACAAAAACAAAAACAAAAACAAAAAATACATACAAAAACAAAAACAAAAACAAGAACAAGAACAAGAACAAAAAATACATACAAAAACAAAAACAAAAACAAGAACAAGAACAAGAACAAATAATAAAAACAAAATTTAAATTTAAATTAATAAAACAAATTACATTGGTAAGAAAAATTTACTTCTTAATTTGTTCATATCATCATCTTTTATAACATTTTTTGTTACATTTTCAAAAGTTTCACCTTCTAATAAAGATATAATAAAATTGATACAATATACACCACATTCACTATTTTTAAATTGATGCCTCTTTTTATTAATCTTAATTACAAATCTATTTTTTTTATTTAATAAAAATTTTTTTAGATTACTATTGTTTTGGTATATTCTATTATTATATAGTGTTCCTAATTTGTCTCCTTGTTTTTTTAATCTAGACATTAATGCTTTTACTTCTTTTGGAGGTTGATATCCATAACTGTCCCAATAACATATTTCTTTTTTAGGTAAATTACAAAACATTGCAATCCAATGACTACCACTTTCTTTATGAGTATCTAAATTAAAAACAACACCTATATACTTTTTATTCTGATTTATTAAGTGTTTCAAATTAATCTTACACAATTCATCAGTAACACATCTAGAGCCACCTATTTTATAGTCAAAATCAATAGGTGTTGGTCCCATTGAAATAAATTCAGGATACTTTTGTTGATATTGATGTAAAACATTATCAATATCTAAAGTATTTAACCATTCTCTCTTATTACAATACCATGTATCTGGAATAATTGGTTTAAAATTAAATTCTAATAATTCGTTTCCAAACTCATCTTTAATAAACTTTTGTTTAGCCCAACATAATTCGTTATTATCTGTACAGTAGTGGGTCATCTTTTCTTTTAATAGTTGATATAATTTAGTTTTACTGTTTTTAGTATTAATTACATCATTAGGATGATTATTATTATAAGCTCTAACCATTCTATTAATATTTTCTTCATCGAAACACGAGGTATCCTCTAATTTATTTAAATTGTTTACACTTAATATAGGTGAACTATTATTTTGAAATATAGGAGCACATTTAGATTCATTTCTAGAATTAGTTATGAAAAATTGTCTATCTTTAGGATCACATTTTTTAGATAAAAATCCACCTTTAATTAATTTAATATTTTTTGTTTTTGTATGTTTTTTAGTATAGGTTTTACTATTTTTTTTTAAGTTTGTTTTTTTATTATAGGGTCTTTTACTTTTAGATTTAGTTCTACTACTTTTAATATGTCTAGATGCTTGTTTTGTCATCTCTTTAATATAAATATAGAAAAAAAATTAAAATAATTTAAGTTTCAGTTTTAGTTTATTTTTAAAAATAATAATACTCATTATAACTAATAATATTAATAATAAAACTCCAACTACTATTAATATAATAACATTATCTATATGTAATAAATAGTACTCATTTTGTGAAGGCACCGTATGTAATTTAACATCATCTGACTCTTCTCTTCTGGTAATATCTCCCTTTTTACAAGATACTACTTTGACAATACATCTTTTAGGTGTACCATCTGCAGGTCTAACGCATCCTTTTGCTACACTTTTTAATCTTTCATTCTCCGTAGTTTTTTTGCATTTTGCTCTATATTGTTCATACTGTTCTTTAACCTCTTGAAAACTTGGTATTTCACAGTTTGGTACTCCTAATTTATGATTAACTTTATTATGAATATCGTAAAACCATTTAGTTAATCTTTCTCTAGACACTAAATTAGGATCTATAGGATGTTCATTAATAAAATCTAAATATGATTCTCTACAATATCTACATGGTAACACGTCTCCAATTAATTTAAAAAAGTTTTTATATTTTATAGCTGTATCTAAGTCCTCTTTTTTATTCATATCTAACTCATATGGGTACCCAAAAGTTATACAATGTAAGAATAACCATCCTGCCGGTCCCCATACTTTAGTCATCATACCATTATGAATATTAGGATCTATATCATTATTCAAATTATTATTACTTATATCATTATTTATACCATTATATTTTTTTAATAATTTATCATTTAAGCAAGGCATATCTTAATATTATATTAGATTTTTTATATGAAAATGAAAAAATAATAATAATTATAAACAACAATTGATAGTAATTACAAAATACTATTTAGTTATTTTAGAGATCTACTTTTTGTAAATGATATAAATAATGTATCAATAGCCTCTAAGTATTTATTTTGACAAGAACTATACATTTCATTAAGAATATCTCTAACATTTTGTTCAATTTCGCTTAAACTAATTGCACTAAGATTACTAACACTATATATTATTAATTCAGATGTTTTATCTTCTTTAGTTAAATTATTACCTAATATTTTTTGTAATTCTTGTAAAGATGTTTTATTAACTTCTTTTCCTTGTTCATCAAATTTTTTAATAGTTTTAGTAAGAATTTTATCCTCTAATATGTTTAATAATCTTTCAGCATTGTCCAAATATGAAGATTTCATATCTTGATATATATCTATGAATTCTTTATTACTCTCATCATTTACATCAACTACGATACCATTAACTGTAGGATTATATTCAGAATCGCAAAAGTCTTCGAATTCACCTTCACTTATTGTATCACTATGAATTTTTAATTTTTTATTAATAATTTTAAGTAATTCACCATCAATATTCTTTACTGGATTATACTTCTTAACAAATTCAATAAATTGATTAATAACATCTGATGATTCTGGTTTATTTTGTAATTGATTTTTAACAGTTTCTTTACCTTTGGCAATATTTTCTTCAACTTCTAAAGACTCTAAATTGTTATTATTACCTTCTATTGATGTAACCATATTATTATTATCCTCTTCATTATTTTCCTCTTCATTATTTTCCTCTTCATTATTTTCCTCTTCATTATTTTCCTCTTCATTATTTTCCTCTTCATTATTTTCCTCTTCATTATTTTCCTCTTCATTATTCTCTTCTTCATTATTTTCCTCTTCATTATTTTCCTCTTCATTATTTTCTTCTTCATTATTTTCCTCTTCATTATTTTCTTCTTCATTATTTTCCTCTTCATTATTTTCCTCTTCATTATTTTCCTCTTCATTCTTATCATTACCACCTTTTTGTACTGGTTGAAATCCATATGTATTATTTTCATTTTGTAATGGTTCTTCAACAGGTTCTTCAACAGGTTCTTCAACAGGTTCTACAACAGGTTCTACAACAGGTTCTACAATAGGTTCTTCAATGGGTGTCTCTATTTGTTTTTCTTCAGATAATTTATCTATTGAAGTTTGTAAAATAGATATTTGAGATTTTAAATCATCAATACTTTGAGTATGAGAATTAATTTTTGATATTTTATTTTTAATATTTGTAACATTATTTTTTAAACCTTTTAATTCACTTAAATTTAATCGATTACCTTTATTGTTATTGTTATTGTTATTATTATTGTTACTGTTACTGTTACTGTTACTGTTACTGTTACTGTTACTGTTACTGTTACTGTTACTGTTACTGTTACTGTTACTGTTACTGTTACTGTTACTGTTACTGTTATTATTATTGTTATTGTTATTGTTATTTCCCTTATTATTACTTTTGTTGGTTGTATTATTATTAGTTGAATCTTTTATAATTGAAGATAAGTTGTTTGTTAATAATTGGAATTGTTGATTAAATTTAACTTTATCTTGGTAATTATCTATATCATTTACAATATAATAATAATAAAGTATTAATAATTCTCTCATTCCTGGTTCTTCAATAAGTTTATTATTTGCGAAAGATGGATTACAAACTTTAGAAACACCAGTACCTTGACTTTTATCCAATTCAGTAAACAAAATATTTAATCTATTAATACAAACATTATTTTTTGGATTTACTGATGTTAAAATAGCAGCAATTAAATTAATAATTTTTATATAATGTGTTGCAATCCTTTCACATATTTTTTGTTTATTTTCATTATATTCTTTTGTTTTATTACTTAAATTATTTTTTTTGCCTTTAAAAAATATTTTATCATCTAATTGTTTGAGTTGTAATTCTGTATAATTATCTTTTAAATTTGAAGCTAATGTTACAGCAATATCATTACATTTTTTATGATCTAATAGTTCAACCATATTTTGTAAATTGACTGCTTCTAAATCAGCAGAATGATACGGTTTTAATAAATTTGAAACAACAATATCAATTCTTGTTTGAAAAGCCTCTAATGATTCTTGCATATTTTGTTTATCTTGAATAGTACTAGTTAAAAAATTAGTTAAACCTTTTATAATATCCATTTCTTTATAAATAGAATAGAAAAAAAAAATAAAAACAAAAACTAATATTAATTATATAAATTAAACTGAATTAGTAGAAGTATATTTTTTAGATGGTATACAATAATAACCACAAAAATCGGTGTAATTTATAGCAGAATCATTATTAATTCCATTACTATAATCTCTATTAGAAAAATGTGGTATATAAATTTTTTTTTTATCTTCATCAACATTAGTTACAGGGTTTGTTCCTGGTTTATGACTCCAAGTTCCGTCTGGATTTTGTCTATAAAAATGGAAAGTATGGTTAGGATCTACAACCATGGCACCCTTATAAAAATTTTTAGGACATTTTTTAGTAAAATGAACCCTTTTTATCATTTTATTATCACTTAATATTTTTTTATCCATTGTTTTACAATAATATTTTCTAACCTTTTTGCTTAAATTACCATCTCTTTTTAGTAAATAATAGTCCTCTGGTTGTGGTATCAAATCTCTACATTCTCCTATTTTTTTTGGACATCCAGATTTGTTTCTTTTTAGACACATTTCTTCACATTTTTCTTTTGTAGATTGACCAACATGGTTTAAAAAATAAGTATAACAATTATGACTTCCTTCAATATATGGATGGCTCCATAATTCTGTATCATATTCTGGTTCGTAACCTGATAAGAAACTTCTTAAAAAATTTTTACAGTTTTGATGTAATTCACAGAAGTCTGTTCCAGGTTTTACTTTTTTTGTACATCTATGAGCATCTGGATTAGATTTTAATGAGAAAGTGTTGCCAACCATTTTATAGTTTATACACATACATCTATCTTGATCTTTTGTTATAGTTGTATCATCATTATTATACATTTTATAAACTACTATATCAACACCTTCTTTACTTGATAATAATTCATTAATATTACCTCCCTTTTGTAGTTGTTTTGATTTATTATTTGTTTTCTGTTTTTTATAATATTTATTTATTCTTGTTTTAGATGTATCACTTTTAAATAACTTTAGTAACTCTTGATATACCATTTAATAATTATTTAGAAAAAATTTAAAGTGAAATCTATATTAACATATTTTATCAATACATTATAATATTAATACAAAATTAATATGAATTAAAAATAATAAAATTGAAAACAACTTATTTATTCATTAATTAGTATTAAAATATTAATTTAGAGTAAATAATATACTATTATAAAATGGTAAAATTAGTAAGATTTCAAATTTCTGAAAAATATTTGTGGGGTTATAATACACTTGTTGATATTCATAGTGTTAATTCAAGTCAAGATATTATTAATATTGTTTTGAATAATTGTAAACAATTTCTGAGAAGTAATAACTTATTAGGTCTAGTAGATCATTTAGAAGATAATAAAAATAGATTTCATATACACGGATTTAGTTTTAATGAATATGAATTAGCTCCAGATAATGATACATTTTACGTTTGTTGTCATGATCATTAATAAATATAATCTTAATCTATATGATGGAAAAAATAAATTATTAAAAAAATTTAACTTATAAATTAATTTTTATATTTTTTTTAAATTTAATAATAAGAATTTTCTTTCTTTATCAGTCATTAGTATTTTAGTTTGTAATTTATATTTTAAACTATCTTCTATAATATTTAATGGCATTTTTGCATAATCTATATAAAAAAATATCCAAATTAATAATCCAATTTCATTATATTTATTTGTAAATATTAAAGTATTTTTACTACTTTTATAATTATTATCTATTATTTTACAAACCTTCTTTATAAAAATTAGCATATCTTGATTTTCTTTCTGCTCTAATTGTTTTTTAATATCAAAAATAAATTGAGTTGATTTATTCCAAAATGATACATAATCATCTACTTTAATTACTTCATTTATTTTATGATAATTAGTGAATTTATTGATATACATTTTATCTATTTGTTGTGTTGAATTCATTGGAGTATATCCCCACCAAATATTTGGTAACATTTCAGTAATATATACCATTTATTATAAAATTATATTAAAAAGTACAAAATAATACAAACAGTTTAAATATTTATTTCTTATTTCTTGTTTCTTGTTTATTATTTTAATATTATTTAAAAATTAGGACGAGGTGGTTCTCCTGGCCATTTAGGACCCATATTTAAATTATCAACCTTTTGATCAATTAATTCTTTAAATCTAAGTTCATCTCCTAATTTTCTAGTAGGTTCAATATTAATATTGACTCCTCCAACTTGTTTTTTAATAATTTTCTTTCTTTTACTTTTCTTTCTTTTACTTTTCTTTCTATTACTTTTCTTTCTTTTACTTTTCTTTCTTTTACTTCTAATATATCTTCTTAATTTTTTATGATGTTTTACTTTACTTTTTTTGTTATACTTTTTATTGTATTTAGTAGTTCTTTTACTTATTCTTACTTTTTTACTTAATTTTTTATTCATTTAAATTATAAATAGATATAAATAATTACAAATAATTACAAATAATTATTAAGAAATTGTACAGTCTGGATATGGAAATTTTCCAAATTTTTCACTAGGTTTAGCAGTTAGTTTATCTGAATTATCAAGCAATTTTATAGAGTCTAATGTTCTTTGTTTCCAATCTCTATTATCTACTAATTCACCTCCTCCTTTTTGATCTACTTTTTTACACTTAATACTTATTTTTTTTTTAGATTTATTTTTACTTTTTGAAACTGTAGATAAACTTTTATTTTTTTTGGATGAACATTTTTTAGATTTATCTTTATTTTTTGAACATTTTTCTACCATCTTTATTATTATTTAATATTATTTAAATTCAGTATTATATTTACTATTTAAAAATTGATTTAAAATTAAATTCTCATTTTTGAATATCTAAAATTAAATAATAATTTAAAAAATTGAGTCTATAAATCACTAACTAAATTTTAAACATTAACTATCAATATGGAGCAAATTAATTATTTATCACTAAATAATATAGATTTATTAAAATCTATTAAGAAATCTAAAAAGATTGAAGTAAAATTTAATAAAGAATCAGCTTTAAAACATTGTTCAAGTTGTGAATCAATCAAAATAGTTGAAATTGAAGGACATTACGTATGTCAAGACTGTGGTATTGAGAATGATTCGGTTATTGATTGCGGTCAAGAATGGAGATATTATGGATCAGATGATACTAAAAATAGTGACCCATCTAGATGTGGTATGCCAACAAATGAACTATTACCAAATTCTAGTATTGGTTCATCAGTAGGATTTTCTAATGGGGATTCTCGTTCAATGAGTAAAATTAGAAATATGAATAATTGGTATAATATTCCTTATCGCGAATCTAGTTTACTAGAATCATTTAATAATATTGCTATTTTGTGTGAAAATGCAGGAATTAATTCTATGATTATTGAAGAAGCTAAAATTATGTATAAAGCAGTTTCAGAAGTTAAACATTCAAGAAGAATAAAAAAAGAAGCAATGAAAGCTGCTAGTGTATTTTTAGCTTGTGAATTAAAAAATGTTTCTAGAAGTATTAAAGAAATTGCTAATATTTTTAATATCAAAGATACTAAGGTAATGAGTAGAAGTATTAAAAATTTTGAAGAAATATGGCAATCAATTAATATAAATAAAAATATTATAAAAGAAGTAGATGAAAAAGAAACTGAAGAACTATCTATTGAAGAACAAATTATGATGGAATTTAGTAATAATAAAGATAATGATCAGGATTATGAAAGTTTAAACTATTTACACAGACATTGTAGTAAGTTAAATATTTCTGATAAAATTTATATGATTTGTAAAGAAATATTACTTTATATTGAAAAACATAATATTTTAGAAACTCATAATCCTCTATCTAGAGTATCATCAGTTATATTTTATATATCTAATAATTTAAATTTATCAATTAATAAAAATAATATTACAAAAGTATGTAATATTTCTGAAGTAACTATTAATAAATGTTATAATAAACTTAATAAATATAATACACAATTATTACAAATAGTTGATAATTATGATTAATAGAGACAAAAATTAAATAATATTTTTATAAAGATTATTAAATTAAATTTAAATAGTCGTTTTTTTTCCTATTTTTTTATTTAAGTCAAATTTAAATGTTAAATAATCAAAATTTAATATTGGTGGCTATATCAATTATAAGTTTAACTTCAATATATTTGTTATACACTAATTTTCAAAAAATGCAAGATGTATCTATGATTAAAGAGGAAATAGTATTATTAAAATCTTCATTAAGCAAAATGAATTCATATGAAAATGAAATTTTTATTAAAATTAATGAAAGGTTAAAAAATATTGAGGATTCAAGAGATTTGAATTCAAAAACTATATCAAGTTCTAATAAATCAAATGTAGTTTCTAGTTTTGATAATCAATTAACTGAAGAAAATATTAATTTATTAAATCAAGAATTTGAAAAATCTTCAATTAGTCAAGAAGATCAAAAAGATCAAAAAGATCAAAAAGATAATATTTTATTAAATAGTCAGGAATTAGATGAATTAAATTCTTTAGATGTTGAAGGATTAAATCATACTGATGAAATGAGACAAACAGATGATAATTTGCAAGATAATGTAGTAGATAATAGAGTAACAGAATTAGAAGATCTTGATGTTGAAGAACTAAATGTAGAATCTACAGATAATATCGAATATTTATTATTAGAGAATGAAGATTCTGAAATAGATGGTCAAGTTAGTAATAAATCACTTACTATAGATAATGAAAATAATCTAAATATTGATACAAGTTTAACCTTAGATATAGCTCAGTTATTAAAAGAGAAAGGTATTGATGATTTACCAAGTAATTTAGAGGAGGTTAATACAACTGAACAAGTTGATACAACAACTGAACAAGTTGATACAACAACTGAACAAGTTGATACAACAACTGAACAAGTTGATACAACAACTGAACAAGTTGATACAACAACTGAACAAGTTGATACAACAACTGAAAATAAATCTCCGCTAGATAGTTTTTTAATAGATCAGGTAGATAATAAATTAGATATCTTAGAAGATGAGTTAGATTTAGATGATTTAGAAGATTTGGAAGATCTAAATGAGAATTCAGTTAGTAATGTAGAAAACTTATCAGAAAATTATTTAAATGGTTTAACTGTTAAAGAATTAAAATCTTTATCTAAACAAAAAGGATTAAAAACAAGAGGTAATAAAAAAGAATTAATAAATATTATACTCCAAAGGTAAATAATAAAAAATAATTAATCTAAATACTTATTTAAATTAGAGTCAATTTTAGGTATTCTATTAATTACAAGTAAAATTTCTTCATTTTGTTCTTTAATTACTTTGTTAATTTTTTTATTAATTTCAGAATCTTCTTTATTTAAATAAGATTTGATCAATTCATGTAACTCTTTTTTATTATTTAATTGTATGTTTTCCTTAATATTATTAAATACATCTAAATTTTTTATTTTAGATTGATTAATCTCTTCAATAACTTCAGGATTAATTTTATACTGGGAAAAAAACAATTTATTATCATATTCTCCATTACTCTTTAAAAATGGTAAATAATTACTAATAGATATATTTTGAAATTTTTCACTTCCTAATAAATTATTAATTATCATATGATAATTCTTATGAGTATAATAAGTCTCTAATAATTCAATAAAAGATTTTTTATCTTTAACAAATTTATTTTTATCTGCTAAAGAAACATTATCTTCAGTAATATATTCTAGGTATGCTTTTTTTAATTTATCTCTTGAATGGTTTATATCGTGAACTGTACTTTCAAAATCAATAATATCTTGAATATCTGGTTTAATAATATTATGAATTAATTCTTTATCACCATCTTTCTTTAATTTGTAAATTTTAATAGACTCTTTTTTATAGTCTATTACAAAACTTTTTTTACCAAAAATTTTGGGTATTTTATCTAAAATAATATTATAATTTTTGTATTCTTCTGAGGAATAATTATTTAACATTTTTTTAACTTGTGATTCTACACTTTCAACATCAATTAGTTTTTTATCTGTATCCTCTAATAAATATTCATCGTGAAAAAAAATATGTTTTACTTCCTCTTTATTACTGTTTGAATCATTATTAGTAACATTATCAATATTTTGATTATTTTGAATATTAGTTGTCATTTATAATATATATGATTTTTTTTTATCATTAAATTAAACCTTTTAATGAAGTAAGGTATATTATTAAAAAAGTTTATAATTACTATTAAAAAAAGTTTATAATTACCATTAAACTATTATATTATTTTATATTAAATGGGAAGTAATAGTTTATCTTTTTTATTATCAAAAGCATCTAAAATAGATCATAAATATCTTTTAATGAGATCAAAAAAAATATTTAAAAATAAAAGAAGAAATGATGTATTAACATATAGAAAATTATCTAAAAAATTAGATATCTCTAAAAAAAACAGAGTATCTAAAAAATCTAAAAAAAACAGAGTAACTAAAAA
>Ga0213869_10000092_pt1 | contig 71250 bp, 79 predicted proteins | sample PICome_10_FD_160083 | JGI IMG/M metagenome (GOLD analysis project Ga0213869, IMG submission 160083) | Coastal seawater microbial communities near Pivers Island, North Carolina, United States - PICO132 | ecosystem: Environmental > Aquatic > Marine > Coastal | place: USA: North Carolina... | reverse complement strand
CACAAGGTTTGATGCCCTTGCAAAAAGCAGGTCCCCGGTCAAAATCGCAACGTTGTTACCCCAAACCATGTGGGCGGTCGCTACCCCACGCCTAGAGTCAGCCTGGTCCATAACGTCGTCGTGGTACAGGGTTGCAAGGTGAGTGATCTCCATCACCACTGCGGCATCCAACACATCCTCATTACCCGGAGTTCCAAGGTGCGAAGTCAGCAGCGTGAGCACTGGGCGAAGCCGCTTGCCCCCGGCTCTGGCCAAGTGTGAGGCCATCGTGTCAACCAGCTTTTCGGCCTGGCTGGTTGCTTCAGCTAACCGGAGCTCAACTTTTTCGAGTGAGTTTTCAAGATCTGACAGCAGAGCCTTGTCTGTTACCAGTCGCAGCTGGCTCGGTAGCGCTATCTTCATTTCTCCCTAATTGCAGAATGAATAGCAACCACACCAAAGCTCAAATTCTTCCATTTGGTCTTGGCGAAGCCGGCAGCGGTGATGTCTTTAGCAAGTTCTGCCTGATCTGGCCAGGCTGCAATTGACTCAGAAAGGTAGCTGTATGCGGCAGGGTTCTTACTTAGCAACCTACTCACTAGCGGCAACAGCAACTTGAGATAAGCCCGATAGCCGATTCCCAGTAACCCCTTCACATGCGAGAACTCGCAAATCACTAGGCGCCCGCCTGGCTTTAGCACTCTCAAAAACTCTCGAAGTGCCTTCATTCGGTCCTGCACGTTTCTCAAACCAAACGACATGGTGACAACGTCAAACTCGTTGTCCTTGAATGGCAAATTCATTGCATCGGCAAACACAAACTCGAGTTCGGGGTAACGCTTCTTGCCCTCGGCAAGCATTCCCTTGGAGAAATCGGCCGCTACAACCTCGACGCCGTCTGACCTTAAGGCCATGGAGCTGGTGCCGGTTCCGGCAGCAATGTCCAAAATTCGCTCACCAGATTTGGCATCAACCTTTTGAGTTAGCACCCTCCGCCAAAGCCGAGCTTGCCCGAAAGAGAGCAGGTCATTGGTCTTGTCGTAGGCGTGGGCGACCTCATCGAACATCTTGGAAACTTGCTCGGGAGATTTATTTAGGTCGGCTTTAGTCACCGGATAAGTCTAATCGCGAGTGCGAGGGTTACTTTGACTCACCAGGGTGTAGACCACCAGCGAGACTGTCCCCAGCATTAGCCCAACCGCGAGCGGCGTGGTTGCCGACACAAACTTGTCCGCCGGAGTCAGCATTGTGATTTCCACGTTGGCAAAATCAACCGGCAGTGTGCCAAGCGGGTCAACCTGATCATTAACCATTGCTGGTGGAATCACCTGTTGGATGTGAGAGTCCTGATCAAGCTCCAGGTCGTCGCCCTCGGCTTGCAGTCCAAAAACGGGCAGCGGTGTCGCCAATAGCGTAAAAGCAGCCATCTTCAGAATCACACCATCACCTCACTTAGACTTCTGTTCAGGATATGGAAGAAATCATTTCTTCGCACCTCTGGTTCATATAATCACAGTGAATTGTTAGCAAAGGGCCCAATGGCAATCAAGGCAGTAATACGCCGAATTCCTCCAGCCGAGGTTTTAGACATTTCTGGCTCCTCAGTCTTTCTCAGGGATGGCCAGCAGATTATTGGCACCGGAAAGGCGATCAGCTTTGAAGCAACTGGTCCAAATAGAATTTATGAGCTGTCCAAAATGTGGCAAGAGCTCATCCGCACCGCCGAGATAGATAACCAGTCGGGACTCGCCAACACCGGCCTAATCGCCCTGACATCGATCACTTTTTCTGAATCAAGTGCCGCCCCCAGCCTGCTCTACGTTCCAGCGGTCACCCGGGTTTACCGCGAAGGGGTGGCTTTCGAGGTTGTCGTTGATGCAGAGAGTTCCGGACAACCAAGGCTCAGCCCAGAGGGCACATTTAGTGAAGGTGTGGTTTCGGCGGAGGATTTCAAGACTGCAGTCGCAGCCGGCATCAGGGCAATCAACAGCACCCAGCTGGAAAAGGTGGTTCTGGGCAGAGACCTGGTCATGCCGATCAATGCAACACCTGATTTGTCTCGGGCACTGACTCGCCTTCACGAGAAATATCCAAAGTGTTGGACCTATCAAATTGGCAACGTCTTCGGCGCATCCCCGGAGCTGCTACTCAGAGCTGACACCGGCGAAGTATCAGCCAGAGTCTTGGCTGGAACCGCCGGGCGCGGAACTGATCCCGATGTTGATAGGGCGATTGCGGATGGGCTCGCGCACTCTCAAAAGAATCGACACGAGCACGACTATGCCGTGAACTCAATGGTGAAAGCACTTGAGCCATTTTGTGAAGTAGTAGAAGCAGACTCCGAGCCTTTTTCGCTCGCGCTGCCAGACCTATGGCATTTGGCGACGGATGTGACAGGCAGACTTCGGAACAATGTCAGCCTGCTAGATGTAATCGAAAAGCTTCACCCAACAGCGGCGGTGGCCGGAACGCCAACGGTCATGGCCGAGCAGCTGATTTCTCAGTTAGAGCCCTTCGACCGAGCCGGCTATGCCGGACCGGTTGGCTGGTTAAGCTCCGATGGTGCGGGGGAAATAGCTATCGCTCTTCGCGGTGGCATTATCGAAAAAGATCAGATCAGGGCGATTGCCGGCTGCGGCATAGTCGCCGAGAGTGACCCTGAGGCGGAGTTGGCCGAGACTGAACTGAAGTTCAAGGCCGTTCGCTATGCGTTTTCTGAATCCAACTGATAATCGATAATCACAAAACCATCCAGCTTCATGGCCTCACTAAGCTCTGCTAAAGATTCCGGTTTGACATAATTCCAGCCAAATGCCGAAGCTGCTGCTTCGATGTTCACAGTTTGAGGCGTTAGAAACAGCTGCCTAAATAGATCCGACTGAATTGTTTTTGCGACTTCAAGTTTTCTAAATATCTGACCGCCGGAGTCGTTGCCAACGATCAACTGCACGTTCAGATTTCTGAGGCCCGAAAGGTTCAGCGAACCAATGTCATGCAACAGCGTCAGATCTCCAATCAGGGCCCTGACGCCCGTCCCTGCCTGAGCGATGCCAATTGCCGTGGCGACTGTGCCGTCGATCCCAGAAAGACCACGATTGGAATAGGCGCGAACTGTGGCTGGCTTGACACAGCTGTCTGCAACGCGAATCAGGTTGCTGGCCCCGATGAGAAGCGGCACTGAACCGGCGCCATCCCAGACTGCTTCGACAAATTCACTGCGGGCATCGCTGGAGCCTGCCGCCTCTTTCCAGCTTTCAATCCAGGAGCTCGAAGCAAGGCCCCTTGGTTCCAGTTGCCAAGCACTGGCTATCGTGTTGTGACCCACGTCGAACTTCCCGTGCTTTCTTGACTTGGCTACATAGACACTGCTGTTTTTGATCAGGGCGATAATCGGCCTGGAGAGCGTCGGCTTTCCAAACACGACCACTCTGCGAACCTGCTTGGCCAGCGGGCCCAGCAGGCCAGCCTGATAATTCACGATCGCGCTTGATCCATATCTGGAACCAGAAGATGGTTCTGCAAACAGCGGCAATTTTGCTTTTTCGGCAAACCTGACGGCATCTGCTCCCGCATCTGCTCCCGCGATGACAACGGTGTGGTCATCAACTTCAATTTCCAGTAATTCTTCGTGCTCGACGCCCGATGCAAGTGGGGTGGATGCAAGTGCTGACAGTATGGAATTGGCGGTGGGTTCTGACGAGCTCAATGGCTCCACAAACTGCAGGTTGAGCTGGACCGGACCGGCTTGATTCGCGGTGCCCATGGCATTGGCAATTGCATTTGAGGCCAAGGACCCAGCATCGGGGATGCCGGATGGCCTGGCTGCTGGAACATCAATAAATGAGCGCAGGCAGTTGGCGAAGATCCCAACCTGGTTGGTGGTTTGATTTGCTCCAACCCCACGGAGCTCGCTTGGCCTGTCGGCAGTTAGCAAAATCAATGGCACTGAGCTGTGATGGGCTTCGAGGACAGCTGGGTGAAGGTTGGCAACAGCTGTTCCTGAGGTTGTGATGACAACGCTCGGTTCTTTAGTTGCGATTGCCCTACCTAACGCGGTGAAGGCCAGCGATCGCTCATCAAGGCGAACTGTAAGCGAGAGCTTTCCAGCTCCAGCCAACTGACCAACTGCGATAGCAAGCGCCTGTGACCTTGCCCCTGGCGAAATGTAGAAATTGCGAACACCCTTGGCGACCAGTTCGGCGATAAGTGTTGCGGCGAATTGTTGAGAGGGACTGATCACTTACTTGTCTTTGTCGTCTTGGTCTTTTTTACGCAAAAACTTCTGAATGTCCCGCAAGAAATTTGGGTCGTCATCCGGCGCAATTATTCTCGACTGGCCGCCACGAGGCCCTGGATTATCCGGCAGCGGTCTTCCGACCATCAAGTAGAGCAGGCCACCGAAGAAAGGAACAAGCAGACAGAGGATTACCCACAGCCATTTCGGGAACAGGCGAACCTCAGTCTTGTCCGCACTCGCGGCAAAAACAGTCGTGAAGATCCCCCAGATAATCAGGAATCCAAATGTTGCAACGGCTACTCTCGTCATAACTCCACCCTAGTTCACACACCTGTGCCTAAACTGAAGACGTGAAAAACCCATGGATCAGTTACACCCTTCTCAGGCTTCTCCTATTCTTCGGAGTTTTCCTCGCCTTGGCACTTCTAGACTTCAACCCATTTTTTGCCGCAATTATTGCCGCAGCAGTGTCTTTTGCTATGTCTTTGGTGTTTCTAGATCGCCAGCGCAAGGCAATGAGTGAGTCGGTGGCCAATAAGTTGGCAAGAAATACCTCCGGCAGCTACGACGATGCTGAGAGTGACCTGGAGAATCAGATTCTCGACTCAAATACTGAAGCTGACCAGTCCGACACCGAGCCCGACCAAAACCCCAAATCCTAGTCCGGCAAAGCTGGCTAGCTTCAGGGCGGTAATTAGCTCCTTGGCTCCCTTGCCATCAAGAGCTATCAGGGTCGCTGGTAATACCAACAGCAGGTTCAAAAAGCCCATGATGGTGGCCGGATATATCGGAACCAACAAGACATTGATCAGCACCGGAATCCAAAGCATCCAAATAAACAATCGGCGTGAAAGCTTTGCCCCAAGCCTGACCGCAATCGTGTTTTTGCCAGATTCCTTATCGGTGGCGATGTCGCGAATGTTGTTGACCATCAAAACTGCTGAGGCATATAAACCGAAGCAACCACCCAGTAACACCGACAGTGGGTCAATAAATCCAGTCTGAATGAAGTTTGTTCCGACCGTCGCAACCAAACCAAAGAACACGAACACTGCCAGCTCTCCGAGCCCGGCATAGCCGTATGGGTTTTTGCCTCCGGTGTAGAACCAGGCAGCAATGATTGCCGCTAGCCCTAGGGCTATCAACCACCACTGGTTTGTTATCAAAATGATTGTCAATCCGGCCAGCGCAGCGAGCCCAAAACTAATAAAGGCAGCATTTTTCACGGCTCTTGGCTTAGCAGATCCAGAACCGGTCAGCCGAAGTGGGCCGACCCTGTTTGCGTCCGTTCCACGTATTCCATCGGAGTAGTCATTTGCGTAGTTGACGCCAATTTGGAGCAACAGCGAAACCAGCAGGGCCAAAACAGCTAACGGAAGATTGAATGCATCAAGTGAATAGGCTGTTGCACTGCCCAGAAAAACCGGCGCGAGCGCAAGCGGCAGGGTTCTGATTCTGGCGCCCTCGACCCAAAGTTTTAGTTGTGACATTGAATAAAGACTAATCGGCAAGCAGCCGCTTGGCAGCCTGATAATCGGGTTTACCGCTTTCAAGTCTCGGCAGCTCATCCAGCTGCCTGAAAGCTATGGCTTTGGCTGGCCCCTCAAGAACCGCATTCAATTCTGCGAGCTCCAAGGGCTTGGGTCCTACGACCAGCAAAGCTGCCGACTGACCCCACTTTGACGCCACAGAAACGGCCAGGGCTTGACTGACCGAGTCCAGTTCCAGCACTCTTTGCTCAATGTCATCCAGAGAAACTTTCTTTCCGCCGGAGATGATCACTCGGTCGGCTCTGCCTATGACCTTGAGCTTGCCATCAACGATCTCCGCTAGGTCCTCTGTTGCATAAGCGTGGCCCAGGCCATTGGCAAGCACCGGACCAGAAACGAAAACTTTTCCAGCCACAATTTCAACCTCCACGCCCTCCAGGGGCACGCCGTCGTAGACGCAACCGCCGCTTGTTTCGGCCATGCCATAGCTCTCCACCACATTCACGCCAAGTGATTTCAGGTGCTCTATCGAGCTGGTGTTAGGCAGTTGACCCCCAACCAAAATCGCCTGGAAGGACCTGAGTGCCGCCAGCACAGCTGGGTCGGCAGTTGCTGCTGCCAGCCGGTCCAGCTGGGTGGGAACCAGTGAGGTGTAGCGGATCGGGTGCTGCATCAAATTCGAGGAGTTCTTGAACCCCTCAGCTGAGAATGGGACTCTGGAGTTCATGATCACTGGCTGCGTGTCGGCAACTACCGACCGAAACAAAACATTTGCCCCCGCCACGTAATTGGCAGGAAGAGCCAGCAACCACTGTCCGTGACCGCCTAGCCTGCTGGCTGAAGCTTCAGCGCTTGCCATAAGCGCTGCCAGCGAAAGCTCAATTCGTTTTGGTCGACCAGTGGAACCAGAGCTTTCAATAATGAGGCCAACGCTTGCATCCATTTCTGCCGGGACCTGTTCAAACTCAGCTGCAATTCCCGTTGTCTCTGGTGGTGAAACAAACCCTGCCAGGTTGCCCGCGGCAACCTCAACCATCATTTTCAGGACGGCAAATGGATCACTGGCAGCTTCGGTTCTGGTCGGTTTCATTAGTAGTGCCAGGGGAATCCAGACCAGTCCGGCTTGCGCTTTTCTAGAAACGCGCTCTTGCCCTCATTTGCCTCATCGGTTGCATAGGCAAGCCTGGTGGCCTCGCCGGCAAAAAGTTGCTGGCCAACTAGACCGTCGTCGACCGCATTCATTGCGTACTTCAGCATTCGAATGGCAGTTGGTGACTTACCGAGAATCTCCTCGGCCCAGGCAACGCCCTCAACCTCTAGGTCCTTGTGGTCAACAACCTTGTTCACCACGCCCATCTGATAGGCGCGCTCGGCATCATAGGTTTGACCCAGGAAGAAGATCTCCCGAGCAAATTTCTGGCCGGTTTGCTTGGCCAAATATGCCGAGCCGTAGCCGGCATCAAAGCTTCCAACATCAGCGTCTGTTTGCTTGAACTTTCCGTGCTGTCTGGATGCAATCGACAAGTCTGCGATCACATTTAGCGAGTGCCCTCCGCCAGCTGCCCAGCCGCTGACCAGCGCAATCACAACCTTGGGCATAAATCTGATTAGTCGCTGTACCTCGAGGATGTGGAGGCGGCCAGAAGAACCTTCTGCATATTCGTAACCATTCTTGCCCCGAACTGACTGGTCGCCACCGGAACAAAATGCCCAACCGCCATCTTTGGCACTTGGTCCATTTCCAGTTAGCAGCACAACCCCAACATCGGTCTGTGCTCGGGCATGGTCAAGAGCCGAATAAAGCTCGTCGACAGTCTGAGGTCGAAACGCGTTTCTAAGTTCGGGTCTTGAAAACCCCACGCGCACAACCCCTAGGGTCTTGTGACGGTGGTAGCTGATATCTGCCAGTGACTCAAAACCTGGGACGCTCTGCCATATTTCTGGGTCAAACAGCTCTGAAACTGAATTAGTCATAGACCTAGACTAATCCTGTGGTGACCAATCAGATTAATCAGGTGAGTGTTGTCAGGCTGCCCCTGAACACTAAATTTCGAGGTCTCGACCACAGAGAGGTCTTGATATTCAAAGGCTCCGAAAGATTCAGTGAGTTTTCGCCGTTTCTGGAATACGGAGACCAGGAATCGGCCGCCTGGTTGAAAGCAGCACTGGAATACGCAAGTGAGCCGCTTCCTGCTCAGCACCGAACCAAGATTGCCGTAAATGCGACGCTGCCGGCGGTTAGACCTGATCTGATTTCATCGGTGTTGGCATCGTTTGGGGTCTTTGGGACAGTCAAGATAAAGGTCGGCGGTGCCGGGTCAGATCTGGAGCAGGACCTGGCCAGGGTTTTAGAAACAAACCGACTGTTTCCGGAGGCGAAAATCCGGCTGGATGCCAATGGTTGTTTTTCGGTGGCCGAGGCAGTTGCTTTCTCCCAGAAAATAACTGTGCTCCCAATTGAATATTTTGAACAGCCGGTTGCGACCATAGAAGAACTGGTCCAGCTCCGGCATCAGCTTGAGGCTTCAGGGATCGAGCTCAAAATTGCTGCCGATGAGTCGATCCGTAAGGCAGTGGATCCGCTTGAAGTTTCAAGGCTTGGCGCTGCAGATATTGCCGTTTTGAAGGTTCAGCCACTTGGTGGAATTCGTTCAGCTCTAGAAATAGCTCAGACCAGTTCGCTGGCCCCGGTTGTCAGCTCAGCCCTGGAATCGAGCATTGGGATTGCTCATGGCCTGCAGCTAGCAGCCAGCCTGACTGACTTGGACTATGCCTGTGGCCTTGCAACGGCCTCGCTACTGGCCGCGGATGTTGTCACCGAACCGCTTATCCCAACCAATGGATTTCTCGATGTCACAGAGCCAGTTCCGGACAAGGCACTACTAAAGCAGTTTGCCGTTGATGCTGAAACTCAAGCTAACTGGCACCAGCGCTTAGATCGCTGCCTAGCGCTTCTAGAGGCCTGAGTAAACGTGAAGACCCTTGAAGAACAGGTTCACGATGGTGAAGTTGAAAATCACGGACAGGAACGCAATTAGGCCAAGCCAAGCCGCGCGCTTGCCATTCCAGCCTCTGGTTGCCATGGCGTGCAGATAACCGGCGTAGAGAACCCAAATGATGAAGGTCCAAACCTCTTTGGTGTCCCAGCCCCAGTAGCGGTGCCAAGCGCGTTCTGCCCAAATTGCCCCGGCGATCAAGGTGAAGCTCCAAAGCACAAACCCGACCACATTGAACCGGTAAGCAAGCCGTTCAAGCTGCTGCAGGTCCGGGAATCGCTGAAATAGCTTCTGGGCTTTGCCGGACGCCTTTAGCAGGTAGAACAGGTGCAGACCCGCCGCCACCGAGAAGAAACCGCTGGCCATGATGGCAACAACAACGTGAATAACCAACCAGTAGCTCTGGAGCGCCGGCATGATGGTCTGGACTTCGACGTAGAAAAGCGAGACTGCAGCAAACAAAATAATCAGGGCGAAGCCGGCGATGAAAGTCGCAATGAATCGAAGATCACGAATTTTTAGCGCGGTCAGGTAAACCAACAGAATCAAGAAAGCACCGCTGATCGAAAATTCATACATGTTCGCCCATGGCACTCGGCCAGCCGATATTCCACGCAGCACCACCCCAACGCCAAGCACGATGGTCGACACCCAAAGCAGCACAAAACCGGCCTTTTCAACCTGGCTAAATTTCTCTGGGTCAGCCTGATCCTCGGTGTTGAGTTTCACCAGCTGGAACGAAAACAGCACTAGCGCCAGGGCAAGAAAAGCCAGGGCGGAGGAAACTACCAGTAGCGATACTTCGGACAGGGCTTCGTTTAGGACGATCTCAGTCATTTATTTGCTCTTTGTCTCTATCTCTTGAACTATTTCTTCCAAAATCAGCTTCAGATTCGGATCGTCTCTCCTGGCAAGAGCTGCAAACTCAATTGTGCCATCCGGATTTGCCCTCACCCACACTCTACGACGTGGGATTAGGAGTGACATTGTCATCGAACCCAGAGCTAACAACGCAAAAAACAGCACCCAAATTCCGCCAGGGTTGTGAGCGATATCTAGTGATGCAAATCTCAGCAGTCCATCAAAGCGAACCGAGCCCAATCCATTTGGCAAGTCCGCCGATTCACCAACCTCGAGTTCGATGGCTGGTGCTGGGCCATTTCTGCCGGCAATCAGTTCCATGTTCGTGGTGTCCAAGGCAAACACATTCCTGGGAACCCCGGAGTCCAGACCAAGGTCGCCGGAATAGACATTCATTGTCATCAGCGGTGAGATGGGATCTGGGTAAATCGATGTGTAGGCGCCGGTGGTTAGCTTTTCGGCAGTCGGATAGAAAAATGCAATTATCCCCAGCTGCTCAGGAAGTGAGTCCGGAGTCTTGATTACCCCTAGTGAGGTCATGTTTGAATCCTGAGGCAAAAATACGACCGGACCGGAGAAGGAAATATCTCCCTCGCCATCGAAGATTGTCACAACCGGAGCGAAGCCATTGCCGGTCAGGTAAACATTGGCACCGGGAACCGGCAGTGGGTAATTCACGCGAATTTCTGAGGCGTAGCTTTCGGTTCCAACTTGCCTCGTAACGCTGGCAATGAAGTCAATTGGCTGACCAATGTTGTTTTTGTTAGCTAGGTCATACACGACGTCAAACTCATCCAAGCTGACGCTAAAGGGCTCGAGCCTGCTTTCGTTGAACAGCGCTCCCGGAGAAAAAGAGTCGTAGCTAGCTAGGTTGTTCACGAAAGTGTCGCCCTCAACTAGCACCCGCTGACCAGAGAAGCTATAGCCACCGCCAAGCCCAACAGCCATCAAGACACCCACCAGCGCGTAGTGGAACATGAGATTGCCAGTTTCTTTGGCATAGCCCTTTTCTGAGCTAATCGAGCCTTCCTGACGCATTACCCGGAAGCCGCGTTTTTTGAGAACTTCGTAGGCCGAATCCAACACCGAGTCGGAGCCATCGCGAACAATATGCTCTGGCATTCGAGCCAAGTTTTTTGGCGTTTCAACCGGCTTTGCCCGAAGCGCATTGAAGTGAATCTTGGTTCTGGGAAGCACGCATCCGGCTAGCGAAACAAACAGCAGAATGTAGATCGCGGAAAACCAGACCGAGGTATAAACATCAAATAGCTGCACCGAATCTAGAATCGCCGCAAGCTCCGGCCGGTTGTCGTAAAAGACCTTGACACCGTTTGGATCCGCACTGCGCTGTGGGTAAACACTGCCGGGGACAGCCGCTATTGCAAGTAGAAGTAGCAGGATCAATGCATTTCGCATTGAGGTCAGCTGACGCCAGAACCAGCGTGGCCAGAAGCTGAGCTTAGAGAGGAAGCTGGAAGCCACTTGTCACCACCTGAAGCCAGTTCGTGAACTGCATCCACAGCCCGGTCATCAATAACACTCCAACAACAATCAGCATCGAGCCACCAACCAAGTTGAAAGCTCGAATGTGTTCTTTCACAAAGCTGACTGATTTTTTGGCCCAGTCAAAACCAGCTGCAATCAAAATAAACGGGATTCCGATGCCGAGCGAATAAACGGTGGCCAGAATTCCGCCACGAATCGGATCTGCGGTGTCCGATGCTAAAACCAGCACTGCTGACAGAGTTGGCCCAATACACGGTGTCCAACCGAGCGCAAAAACAACACCCAAGAATGGGGCTCCTGCAAGGCCCAGCCTTGGACTCAGGTTAAGTTTTAGGTTCCGCTGCAAAAATTTCAGCTGGCCAATCATGGCAAAACCAAACACCACAACAAGGGCGCCAAGCACGATTTGGATCCATGGGTTTCTTACGACCACGAGCAAACCTGCCGTGCCAGCTAGGACCCCAAGCGACACAAAGACGGCGGTGAATCCCAGTACGAAAAGTAGCGCACCGGTTAGAACCTTGTTCTTCTGGTTGGCAGAGCCAGAAACGTAGCCAAGATAACCGGGGACCAGTGGCAGAACGCACGGGGACAAAAAGGTGACGATTCCAGCCAGCAGCGCAATCGGAACAGCCAGGAACATTGAGCCATTTAGAGCTATCTCACCCGCGCTCATTCATTCACCACAGTCTGGATTAGCGTGCGCAAAATTGAAGGTTCAATTCGACCCAGAATCCTGGAGGCCACCCTACCGTCGCGATCAATCACGATTGTGGTTGGGACTGCCTGGGGCGAAACAACACCTGTGAAGGCAAGTGACACTTGGCCGGATTGACTGTCCATCAACGATGGGTACTCAATCCCAAACCTGCGATCGAAAGCAAGCGCAGTCTCGGCTGAGTCCCGAACGTTGACACCGATGAATTCGGCCTCGCCCTTGAATTCCAAACTCAGATTCGCCAGGTCAGTGGCCTCAGCTCGGCATGGTGCGCAGGCGGCATACCACCAGTTCATCACCACAACACTGCCCTCAAATGCCGAGCTTTCTAGTGTTTGCCCGGATTCAGTGACGCCCGAAAACGCTGCAAAATCGGGGCGATTGCCAATCGCAAACTCGGTGACGGTGCCATCACCGGCTATGTAATTCTTGTTATCGCCAGCCCGAAACTGATCGGCCAGCGGGTCGCTGGCACAGCCAGAGATTACGAGAGTTGCCGCAATTAGGGCAGTGCCAAACTTGAGTTTTTTTAAGTTCATTAGACAGCACCGCCATCAACGGCATTGGCAGCGTGCTGGATTCCAGGCTCCCGATACTCAACCTCGACCAGCTTCCCATCAACTACCTCAAAACTGGTGATTGAGGAAAGCGAGCATCTGCGAGCAGTCGGGCTGTGTGGGAGCTCCAAGCCGGCACTGGAGCGATAAAGCATCCAGATTGGCAGTTGATGAGAAACAATCACTACGTCGCCGGAACTGGTGGCACTCCAGTGATCCAGTGCAGCGGCCTGCATTCGACTGGCAACCTCTTGATACGGTTCACCCCAACTTGGCAGGCTTGGCCTGGTTAGGTTCAAAATTAGGTGCGGCTTGGTCAAAAAAGTTACCGGGGCAAGCTTCAAGCCCTTGAACTTGTTCCAGGGTTCGATTACCCGGTCGTCTGTTTCTAGTCGCAGGCCAAAGCCCTCCGCAATTGGCTTAGCTGACTGCTGGGTTCTGATTAGTGGCGAGGCAATTAGTTTTGAAACGCTCCGGCCCTGGGACATGAGGTCCTTGGCGGCCGCCGCCGCCATTTCGTGGCCCAAATCAGAAAGTTCGAAGCCTTCGATTCGCTCATAGAGCACACCGCGCGGGTTAAATACTTCGCCGTGGCGAACAAGGTGGATCCGAGCGGCGGGCATGTAACAAGTTTACCTTCGCTAAACTGGCTCTCAACGCCCACAAGCAGACTCTCAGAGGAATCCCAACATGTTAGATCGCTCACTAATTCGCTCACTAGGCGAAGCCCAGGATGGCCCAGTAACAATTGGCGGCTGGGTGGAAACCCTGCGCGATCAAAAACGAATCCAATTCATCATCATTCGCGATGAGTCAGGCAGCGTTCAGGTCACCTACCCTCGCCCAAGCGAAGAGGATGCGCTGGCCGATCAGGTCAGCGCACTGAGCCACGGTTCCTTTGTCATCGTGCGCGGACAGCTCAAGCACGATGAGCGCGTAAAGCTTGGTGGCATTGAGATTCTGCTGGAGAGCCTCGAAGTTGTTAGCGCATCACTGCCTGACAGCCCAATCGCCGAGGACACCTCAATCGACAAGCGCTTGGACTGGCGCTTCCTGGACTACCGCAGGCCAGAGCTAAACCTGATGCTCAGGATTCAAACCACGATTGAGAAGACCTGGCGTGAGCACTGGCTCGAGAATGACTTCACCGAGATTCACTCGCCCAAGCTCATGGGTTCGCCATCTGAGTCACATGCGGAGTTGTTCAAGCTTGAGTATTTCGAAACCCATGCTTATCTTGCTCAGAGCCCTCAGTTCTATAAGCAGATGGCGATGGCCGCTGGCCTTGGCAAGGTCTTTGAAGTTGGACCGGTGTTCCGTGCTGACCCTTCATTCACCTCTCGCCACGCCACTGAGTTTGTTTCGATTGACATGGAAATGAGCTGGGTTGACTCTCACGAAGATGTCATGGTATTCCAGGAAGATCTGATGGTCAAAGCGATTCAGGCTGTGAAGGACAACCATGGGGCTGACATCGAAGCTTTTTATGGTTTCGAGATCAAGGTTCCCACCACACCCTTCCCAAGAATTCCATTGGCTGAGGCTCACAGCATTGTTGAGGCTCGCGGTTACAAGGTTCCGCGTCAAGACGGCGATCTGGACCCGGAGGGTGAGCGCCAGATTGCTGCTCACGTTGAGGAGACATTCGGTCACGAGTTCGTGTTCTTGACTGACTACCCGAAGAACATCCGCCCGTTCTACCACATGCGCCACGAGGACAACAACGACCTAACCAAGAGCTACGACCTAATTTGGAAGGGCACCGAAATTACCACGGGTGCTCAGCGTGAGCACCGGGTTGAGGTCCTAACTGAGCAGATCAAGGAAAAGGGATTGGAGCCAGAAGGCTTGAACTCCTACCTAGACTTCTTCCGCTATGGAGTACCCCCGCACGGTGGGTTCGGCATGGGCTTGACTCGAGTTGTGATGCTGCTACTAAACCTTGGAAACATTCGAGAAGCCAGCTTCTTGTTCCGTGGACCAAACCGACTGGAGCCATAAAAAGCTAGCCGTTGTCGAAAACTTCAAAACCAAAGATTCCAAACACCAAGGCGATTGCGCTTGCCCACATCAGTGTGGCAGCCGTGATCACCAAAGAGGTCTTAAGTGGCTTCACGCCCGCTGCAACGGCAACTAGAGCCGCGAACTGGGTTCCGATCACCAGCGGGCCCATTAGCGCCAGTCCATAAATTCCCCAGCGGTCAAATGATCGCTGCGCCTTGATCAGCCTTGGCGACTCACCCTGTTTGTTTTTAGCAAGTCGCCTTGCCAGCAACCGGTTCCGGATCGCCTCGGCCGCGTAGGCAAAAAGGAAGATGGTGATTGCATTTCCAGTAACCGCAAACACCACTGTCAGAGTGGGATTCAAGCCAGCCAATATTCCGATTGGGACCACACCAATGGCCTCAAACCAAGGAATTGCCCCAGCCAGAAATACCCCGAATAGACCCAGTTGCTCCAGGTTCATTGCTGAGACCTAAATGGCGCTGTTGTTTTCTTGAGAAGCCATTCAAGCGGGCCGGAAGCTCGATAGCGAGAGTTCCAGAGAGCAAGTAATGACGGCACCACCCAGGCAGCAATTGCAATCAGGGTCACGAGCCATAGCTGGAGTTGACCAAACAACCCAAGACCCCAATTCGAAAACACAAAGGCGAGAATTAGCGACTGGCTGATGTAGACGCTGAGAGAGTGTCGACCAGCTGCAGCGATCAAGCCAACGCCTCTGCCGAGGGTCTGAAGAACCAGCCATAGTCCTCCTACGTAACCTGCGCTCAGAAGCGGTGCTGAGAAAAACAGCAGCACGAATAGGCCTAGGTCAACTCCGCTGCTGAAGTTTTCAGAAAGTTGGTTTTGCAGAAGAAACCAGGAGCCAGTCAACTGAATCGGCAGCCCCAGTCCCAACCCCCACAGTGCCAGTTTCTTCATTGCCTCCGGGTTAGCTCCGGCTGCCAGCAGCTTTCGACGTGAGGCCAGAACTCCGACCAAGAATGCAGCAAAAGCCAGAATGCCCTGGAGTAAAAATGACTCCACTAGCCCAGAGGACCAAAGTTCGAATCGGGCCACTGCAGCCTCATTAAAAGATCCGCCCACCAGTGCCATGTCCAGCGAGCTTGATGTGATGGTCTCACCCAAATCCTCGCCAAGAACGTTTTCTGCAACCAGCAAAAGTAACGCAAAAATACCGAACAGACCGGCCGTCGAAAAATACAAAACCCGAGACCAAATCTGCAGGACTCGATCTGATCGAAAATAGAGACCGACCAGTGCTACAGCTAGAACTCCATATACAAAAAGAATGTCGCCGTGAAACAAAAACACAGCATGTAGGGCGCCAAACAGGATTAGCATGGCAGCCCTTGCAAGCCAACGAGGGATGTTCTTACGATCTGACTTCAAAACATATGCCGCGCTGTACCCGAAAAGGAAAGAGAACAGCAAATAGAACTTACCGAGCGCCAAGCTTGTAATCAGAAAAGCGGGCCAGTAATTACTGGCGTTGAATACGTCAGCAGCGCCAATTCCAACAACCGTGTTGATTGCTATGAACGGCGCATTCACAAGAACGATGCCAAGGAGCGCAAAGCCCCTCAGTGCATCAGGAAAGGCGTCTCTACGCACTGACCAAGCTGACTAGCTTGGCAAAGACTTCATTCTCGTCAAGGTGAAGGGTGGAAACCTGCTCCCCGTTTATTAGCAGCACAGGGAGCTCATCGGTGAACCTTTGATACTCAACTTGATCCGAAATGTCCGTCAGGGCCACGTTGTACTGCTCATCAGGATATTCCTGACTAAATTTTCCTACGACTCTTGCCAAGGCGGCCTCCGCGGCAACGCAAAGATGGCAACCGGTCCGGATAATCATGGTGATTTGAATACGATCGAACATTTCCACATACTAACCCAACCCCAACGCACAATAGACTGTGGCGGTGATCGAATCCGAAAAGAAGAAGGCGAAGAAAATTGCCGCATTTTTCGATGTCGACAACACACTAGTTCGCGGGTCCACCCCAATTTTGTTCGGCAAAGTCGCATTTCGAGGCGGCACTATCAAACGTCGCGACATCTGGCGCTTTGCATTTGAGCAGATGATGTTTATTCGCCGCGGTGAGAAAACTGCCACCCTGGCAGACATTAAGGACCGAGCCCTCTCAATCACGAAGGGCTACCCGCTCTCCGCACTTGAGCCGCTGGTTCAAAAAGTTTACGAATCTGAAATCAAGCCCAGGCTGTGGCCGCAAACAGTTGCCGCTTTGAAAGAGCACCTGGCACAGGGTCACGAGGTGTGGCTGATAACCGCGGCCCCGGTTGAGCTTGCCGAAGTGATCGCCAAAGATCTTGGAGCAACTGGAGCGCTGGGCACGATCGTGGGCAGAAAAGATGGCGTGCTCACTGGAGAATTGGTTGGCGCTCCGTTGCACGGGAAGGCCAAACGTAAGGCGGCAAAAAAATTGGCTGCTGAGCGCGGAATCAGCTTGAGCAAATCCTGGGCCTATTCAGACTCAGTTCACGACCTTCCGCTGCTCACCCTTGTGAAGCATGCCGTGGCGGTAAACCCAGATAAGGCGCTGGAAAAATATGCCGAGGCGGCGAACTGGCAAATTGCCAAGTTCAAGAAGCGCCATCTAAAAACCCGTTAAGAACAAAACCCGCCACAGGGGCGGGTTTGTTACTACTTCTTATTGCGACGCTGGTGGCGTGTCTTGCGAAGCAGCTTGCGGTGCTTCTTCTTCGACATGCGCTTGCGGCGCTTTTTGATAATCGAACCCATTAAAACCTCATAAAGCTTTTAGATTGCCCGAATGGGCAACTCCAATACTCTAGCCTTTGCGGCCGAGTCGCTCAACCTCTGCGTCAATATCGGCTTCGCTAATTGGCTTGGGGCCAAAGATGCCATAGGCGTCCAGGCCAACAAAAACAGCCGCGATTCCCATGCCAAAGATGGTCCACTGGGGCCAAAAATAAGACCCGGGTGAAGTGAAAAACCAAACTCCAACAACGATCAAGGTCACGGCGGCGTAGACATACAAATAGGTTCTGAAGCCCTGCTTCTTCTTTATTTGCCTGAGGGCAAACGCCCTAATCTCGCTCTCGGTTTCCTTGGCCATTATTTGCGACCTGTCTTGTTTCTAAGTTCTTCGGCTAGATGGGCAGCTTCAGACTTCACGTCGTCGACAACCTCTTCCACCTTCTGCTTAGCAATTCGCTCGAAATCCTTGACCGACTTTTCGGCTTCGGACTTGGCATCTGCCAGCTTGCGACCCAAGCGCTTGCCCATCTCGGCTGCGTCAAAATCGATGTCGACTTCCGAGGCCCTAGCCTTTAGTTGCTGGGTTAGCCAGTTGGAGCGCTCCGTTAGCCAGTGGCCGAGCTGTTCGCCAACGCCAGCTAAGTTGTGGGCCAAGTCATCTGTTTCAACCTCATCGCCCTCGAAATCAAGCGACAGGAAATTAATCATCCAGTCTTCAATTTCCTCGAGCGGCTCTGGGGTAACCGAGTAGAAGCGCTTTTGGCCCGCCTCGCGAACCTCGACCAAACCAACCTCACGCAAGGTCTTTAGGTGCTTGGAGACCGTTGGCTGACCTAGCCCGGTTTGTTCAACTAATTCACTAACTGTTAGCTCGCCGGGCCCGCCAACCTCAGTTGATTCCAACAAGCTCTCCAGGAGCTGCCTGCGGGTGGGGTCTGCGACTGCTTCAAAAATATCTGCCATGACTAAAGCCTAACCCTTCCCCTCACCGATTTCACGGGCTCTTTTCAGAGCCTGCTGCAAGGACTGCTCAAAGATGCCCTGAAGGTCTGCTTTTTCCAGTGAGGCAATGATTTGTTCAGTTGTTCCGCCAGGGCTTGTCACATTCGCCCTGAGTTCAGCCAGCTCCTTGTCGCTTTGGGCCAGGAGGTCAATTGATCCGGCGAGAGTTCCTCTAACCATGAGTGCTGCTTGCTCAGCGGTGAACCCGTGATTCACCGCAATCTTTTCCCACTGCTCCATGATGTAGAAAACCCAAGCCGGTCCAGAGCCAGACACGGCACTAAGCGCATCGATCTGGTCCTCAGTAATTTCCAATGCCACGCCAACGGCGTTGAACAACTCCAGCGTTGCATCAATCGCATCCTCAGCCGCTGAGCTTGCCGGTGCGACGCCTGTGACGCCCATTCCGACAAGGGCTGGGGTGTTGGGCATGGTCCTAATTAGATTCTTGTTTGCCGGAACTACTGCCGCCATGGTTTCGAGCTTGATGCCAGCGGCCATTGAAATCACAACCGCGTTTGGCGCGATCTCGTCCTTGATTTCGTTGAGCACATCAACAATTTGGTAGGGCTTGACACCCAAAACAATCAGGTCAGCGTCGCCAGCCAGAAGTGCATTTGCATCCGGAGCCTCGGCGATTGCCATGGCACTTATCCCTCGGGCACGAAACCTGCTGGCGCTCTCGGTTGACCTGGTGGTTGCAGAAATTAGTTCAAGAGGATGACCTGAGGCAATCAGACCCTCCAACACTGCCGACCCCATGGACCCGGTTCCCAAAAAACAAACTCTTAGCTTTTCCATGCTCAAATCCTATGAGGCTCAGAGCCAAGCGCTTACCAACGGAAATCCGATAAACACGGCAGTGTTCATAACGGTGTGGGCAATGACCAGCGGTGCCACCCGGCCGGTTTTCATGAAGATGTAGGCGAAAACTAGACCCATGACAAAGTTGCCGAGAAACGCACTGAAGCCTTGGTAGAGGTGATAGCTGGCTCGAAAGGCACTGGAAATAACCACAACCGCCAAGATTGTGATTTCAGGTCTTATCAGCCCCAACTTCTTGGCTAGAAAAGCGACCGCTATCACTTCCTCTTGCAGTCCAGAGCGCAGTGCGGCTAGGGACAAAATGATGGGGGTCCACCAGTAATCACCAAGGGTGCTCGGGATAATCCTTGAGGTTAGTCCCAGCTGAAGGGCCAAAACATAAAGAACAATGCCCGGGATGCCAACGGCCAACGGAAGCCCGATTCCTAGTAGCCAATCGCGCCGATTTGGGACGAGCCCGATCGAGAGTTTGTCGAGCCGAAGAAAGTAGAGGGCGAGTAGCACTGGCACCAGGCTCAGCGATATTGCCGCCAACTGGCTGACCGCATCCAGCCAAGGCTGCTCGGCCCGGGGCGCATTGATGGTGGTAACCGAACCAGCCAGCCCCTGCTGGCTGGAGAGCTTTCTGAGCAAGCTAAGGACCGCATAGATGCTGCTGGCCCCGAGCGAAACCATTAGCACGAGCCAAAGTTCCTGCGAGTGCTTGCGCATGGCCCACCTAATTTCGATGTCTAAAAAGTCAACAGTTGTGTCATTAGGTTATCTAGCTGGGGGTGGGCCAAGGTAGTTTGTTCCTGTGGCTAAGACAAAAATTGATTACCGCTGCCGGGAGTGCGGCTGGTCCACCACTAAGTGGGTGGGTCAGTGCGGCAATTGCCAGGCCTGGGATTCAGTTTCGGAACAAGCCCCATCCACCAAGGCAAAACCAGCCAATATCAGCCAAGCAAATGCCGCCAAGCCCATAACTGAGGTGGAGGTGGTCACAGACGGTTATCAGCCCACCATGGTTCACGAATTCGACCGAGTGCTCGGTGGTGGCCTGGTTGATGGTGCCGCAATACTGTTGTCGGGCGAACCCGGAGTTGGAAAAAGCACGTTGCTGCTCGAAGTTGCCTCCAGGCTGGCCAAATCCGGCAAGAAAGTTCTCTATGTTTCAGCCGAAGAATCGGCGAGCCAGGTTCGCCTGAGGGCCCAGCGAACCTCGGCCTTGAGCGACAACTTATACCTCGCATCAGAAACCGACCTTGGTTATGTTCTAGGGCAATTCGAACAGCTCCAGCCGGACTTGATGGTGGTTGACTCGGTGCAAACCGTTAGCTCCCAGGAGATTGATGGTGCGGCGGGCATGCCATCCCAGGTGCGTGAGGTTGCATCGAACCTAATCCGACTTGCAAAGCAAAACTCCACTCCAATTATTCTGGTGGGCCACGTGACCAAGGACGGTTCGATTGCTGGGCCCCGCACCCTTGAACACCTGGTTGATGTTGTCTGCCATTTCGAGGGTGATCGCCAGACCGCACTGAGGTTTGTCAGAACCCTAAAAAACCGATTCGGGCCAACCGACGAAGTCGGCTGCTTTGAGATGACCGGCGAAGGAATTGTTGAGGTCAGTGACCCCAGTCAGCTCTTTGTTTCTGGAGCAACCACCCCCGTTTCTGGGACCTGCATCACCGTTGCTGTTGAAGGTAGGCGGGCGCTAATTGCCGAAATCCAGGCTCTAGTGGTCAAAAGCAGCTCCCCGCAACCCAGGCGCGTGACAAACGGCGTTGACAGCTCAAGAGTGGCGATGCTGCTAGCAGTTCTAGAAAGACGCGCTGGCATTTCGCTCAGCGACAAAGATGTCTATGTTTCAACAGTTGGCGGAATGAAAATTATTGAACCAGCAGCAGACCTTGCGATTGCGATCGCGATTGCTTCTGCAGTGAGCGATAAGCCCGTTGCAAAGTCAGTTGCTGCCTTTGGCGAAATCTCACTCTCGGGCGAGATTCGAGGGGTTTCCAATCCAGCTCAGCGAAGCAATGAGGCAACGCGACTTGGCCACAAAGCGATCGTTGACTCGAGCAGCGGCCAACTCAAGGTTGCGCTCGCCAAAGCCCTGGGCTAGTTGAGAATAAACCTGACCTCATCGGAAATCACCCCGTTGACTTCGGCCTTTATTTTGTAAGTCGCGCCGCTAGTGGGAACCTGCTGCATGCCATCAGCAACGCTGCACCCTTCCGGTGAAGAGTAAACCCGCTCCCAGATTGAAGGCTCGGCCTTGAGAGGAACATTGGCCTGCAGCAGAACAGTCAGGTCCTTGTCATTGCTTCGGTCACAATCCCTGGATGAGTAGTAAGTCTGCTCGCCGGAGGTGATAGTGAAGAAGGTGACCCTGGAACCAACATTGAACCTGCAGTCCACCAGCCCGGTGTTTGTAACCTCGTACCAAATGTAGGGCTCACTGTTTCCAGCAAAACTGTTCAGGGTTTCTGCAACTTGAGTCTCCGGGTCAAACTTTCCAATCATTGCCTCAACTTTTACGACACCCGGAGCACAATCGGTTATCTCGGCGCTGATGGCCTCTTCAGTGGCAGTGGGTTCTGGCTCAGCAGCATTTTGAGCGGAACCAGAGAAGAGTTGTGGGATTCCCCAAATGAGAGTGATCAAAACAGCTAAGACGACCAGCGCTCCGATTCGTCTGCGCTTGATGATTACTGGATCTAAGTTGGCCATAGAACAAATCTAGCTACAGCTGCTTGAGCATGCGCGAGTTTCCCAGCGTGTTCTGCTTAACTCTTGCCAAATCCAAAAACTCCGCAACTCCGTCATCGTGAGACCGGACTAGTTCAGCGTAGACATCTGGTGCAACTGGAACGTCAGAGATCACTTCATACCCATTTTGACCAAAGAACTCTTTTTCGAAGGTCAAACAGAAAACTCGCTTGATGCCAAGGTCGCGAGCCCTGAGTTCCAGTTCGGCCAGCAGTGCTGCGCCGATACCCTGACGCTTTGATCCTTCTGCCACCGCTAGCGTTCGAACCTCCGCGAGGTCCTGCCACATCACGTGCAGGGCGCCAAACCCGATCACTTGCCCATCACGCTCGGCCACAATGAACTCTTGAATCGACTCATAAGCTGCGACGAGCTCTTTACCCAGCAAAACACGCTCGGCCACCAATGGCTGAGCGATCTTGGTAATTGCCGGAACGTCGGCGGTCTTGGCTGATCTGATGTGGAACATCAGCCAATTATGAACCACTCAGGCATCGACGGGAAGGTAAACGTTGCCGGTTGCCAGAAAAAGCAAGAGCTTTGGCTGCTGCCATCAAGCGGATTTGGCTCAAATTTTGCTAGCAGGTTGACTGTTGGGCGGGAAACAAGGGGCGCTTCAAGCCTGTTGTGGCCTCGGCAACTCGGACGACCTGGTGCGAATACCCATTTTCATTGTCGTACCAGATGTAAACCACAGCGTGGTGGCCCTGCCCAATGGTTGCAAGCCCGTCAACGATTCCAGCTCGATTTGAGCCGACAAAGTCGGTTGAGACCACTTCTGGCGATTCGATGTAGTCAATTTGATTCCGCAGCCCAGACTCCAGCGATGCATGGCGCAGAGTCTGGTTCAGCTCCAACTTGGTCACTGGCTTGTCCAGAGTCAGATTCAGAATCGCCATCGACACGTCCGGAGTCGGGACGCGAATAGAGTTGCCGGTCAGCCTTCCGTCAAAACTCGGCAGGACCCTGGCAACGGCACTGGCAGCGCCGGTCTCAGTGATCACCATGTTCAGCACGGCTGAGCGGCCTCGGCGCTCACCCTTATGGAAGTTGTCGATCAGGTTCTGGTCGTTTGTGAAGGAATGCACGGTTTCGACATGACCAAAAGAAATGCCAAAAGCATCATCCAACACCTTCAAAACCGGAGTGATGGCGTTTGTGGTGCAGGATGCTGCTGTGACAATTTTCTGGTCGGCAGTGATCTCATGGTGGTTGATCCCATAAACAATGTTTGGGAGCTGGCCCTTGCCCGGCGCTGTCAACAAGACCTTTGCCGTGCCCTTGCTCTGCAGGTGCTGCGAAAGGCCCGCTTCATCGCGCCAGCGACCAGTGTTGTCGATGATCAGAGCGTTGTTTATCCCATACGAGGTGTAGTCAATTGTGGCCGGATTATCGGAATAGATGATTCGAATCGGGATTCCATTGGCAACTATTGTGTCGTTCTCGTGATCAATCGTGATCGTTCCGTCAAAAGGTCCGTGCACGGAGTCTCTGCGAAGCAAGCTTGCTCGCTTCACCAGGTCATCCTCGCTACCCCTGCGAACCACGACCGCTCTGAGGTTGAGACCGCGGTGGTCACCTGCCTGGGATATCAAAATTCGAGCAACTAGTCTGCCAATTCGGCCAAAACCGTAGAGGACGACATCGTTTTCTTCTGAGGAATCGATACTGTGACCGATTATCGACTCAAGCTCCGTGCGAACAAATGCTTCGAGATCACCGGTTGCGGCCGCAATCAGCCTGGCAACATCAATTGATGCTGGCCCAAGCTCTAGTTGATCCAGGAGCTCAACCAGCTCGGCGCACTTCGAAACATCCAGAGGGCGGCCATCGACGTGACGGGCATACCTGTGCGCCTTGAGAAGTTGAATTGGGCTTCGGTTGATAAGGCTTCGACCATGGATTGAGAGCACCACACCGTTTTGACGGTAGAGCCTGCCGATTATTGGGATTAGCTTCTCTGCGGTGACGAGATCCTCGTCCCAGCTTTCAGGCATGGATGACGTCATTGCCGGATCCTCTTGTTTTGGGTGATTTTTCTCTAGCCTACTTTATGAATTAGGCAGTTCCGCTTTTGGCCGGGGAGCTGTCAAGCGCGAGCAACACTTCGTTTCTTCTAAGAAAAAATGGGGTGGTTGGGGCGTCATACCTGGCGTAAATCGGTGTTGGGTCAAATGTGAGACCTGCACCAGTGAGTAGATTTTTAAGTTTCTGCTCTTGATTGGCGAAGGCCTTTTCACCAACCAAACCACTGAAGGTTATGGCCGCCATTTTCTGACCCGGGTGTTCGGCAATCGTCAAATTCCCACCCGAGGGCCTAGGCATTTCTTCCATGGTCATGCCGGCAGGCATGACAAAAGAAACTTCGTAGCCATCGGCCACCGGCTTGTCCGTTACAGGAGCGGTCATGGCGATTCGCTTTGACTCAGAGTTGCCACCGAAAATGAACCCGGCTAGCTTCTGAAAGGCGCGGTTCCCCGCTGACCTAATGCCCGCATTCTCAAGCGTTGAGACCGTGATAAACGGTTCATACTGCCTTATCTCGAAGCCGTCACCGGTTTCTAGAACGGAGTATTTCTGAATCTCGGTCAAGACTTCGCCGCTGGTTCTTGCTCTCTGCTGTTGGCGACAAAACTGAATTCGCCCTCGATGTAATCGACCAGAACATCCTGAGCGTTGGCGATATCGCCGGTCAAGATGCGCTCTGAGATGGCGTCCTCAATTTCACGCTGCACGGCCCTGCGAAGCGGCCTTGCACCCATGGAAGGCTCGTAACCAAGTTCGATTAGTCGCTCCTTCGCTGAGGTGGTGAGGGTGAGCTTTAGGTCGCGCTCGTCAAGGCGAACCTGCAGCCTCTTCACGAAGAGGTCAACGATCTGCATTAGCTCCTCGCGAGTCAGCTGTGGGAAGACAATCACGTCGTCAACACGGTTTAGGAACTCAGGCTTGAAGTTCTTCTTGAGCTCTTCGTTAACCCTTGCCTTCATCTGGTCGTAGTCGTTGTTGGTGTCCCCCTGAAGAGTGAAGCCAAGAGCTCCGCGGGTGATCTCCCGGGTTCCAAGGTTTGTGGTCATGATGATGATCGTGTTCTTAAAGTCAACCACTCGACCCTGACCATCGGTCAGACGACCCTCTTCCAGAATCTGAAGTAGCGAGTTGAAGATGTCCGGGTGGGCCTTCTCAATCTCGTCAAACAGCACAACTGAGAATGGCTTGCGACGAATCTTTTCGGTCAGCTGACCACCCTCGTCGTAACCAACAAATCCCGGAGGAGCACCGAACAGTCTTGAAACCGTGTGCTTCTCGCCGTACTCGCTCATGTCCAAAGAAATCAATGCGTCTTCGTCATCAAACAAGAACTCAGCAAGTGCCTTGGCAAGCTCAGTTTTACCAACACCGGTAGGACCTGCGAAGATAAAGGATCCAGATGGGCGCTTTGGATCTTTCAATCCAGCCCGCTGACGACGAATGGTCTTTGACAGCGCAGCGATGGCCTGCTCCTGGCCAATGACTCGCTGGTGCAGCTCCTGCTCCATGTAGATCAGCTTCGAGCCCTCGTCCTCACCAAGCTTGAACACTGGAATTCCAGTGGCTTGAGCCAGAACTTCGGCAATCAAACCTTCGTCAACGATTCCTGGCTTCTCGACATTACCGTCACGGAATTCCTTCTCCATGCGAACCTTCTCTGCGGTGAGCTTCTTCTCCTCATCACGCTTGCTGGCCGCTGCCTCAAAGTCCTGATCCGCAATAGCCTGCTCCTTGGCCTGGCGCACCACAGCAATCTTGTCTTCCATCTCGCGGAGCTCGGGTGGTGCCGACAGGAAGCTCAAGCGAACCCTGGCCCCGGCCTCATCGATTAAGTCAATTGCCTTGTCCGGCAGGAACCTGTCGGTCACATAGCGATCTGACATTCCAACCGCGGCAACAATTGCGCCATCGGTGATCGAAACCTTGTGGTGTGCCTCGTAGCGATCACGAAGCCCCTTCAAAATGTTGATCGCCATGGCTGGATTCGGCTCTGCAACCTGAACCGACTGGAAACGACGAACAAGGGCCGCATCCTTTTCAAAGTGCTTACGATACTCATCCAGAGTTGTTGCACCAATTGTCTGCAGTTCACCCCTTGCCAACATTGGCTTCAGGATCGAAGCTGCATCAATTGCACCCTCCGCAGCGCCGGCTCCAACTAGGGTGTGGATTTCATCGATAAACGTGATGATGTCGCCACGAGTTCTGATTTCCTTAGTGACCTTTTTGAGTCTTTCCTCAAAGTCACCACGGTATCTGGATCCTGCAATCAGGCTTCCCATGTCCAGGGTGTAAAGCTGTTTTCCGCGCAGGGTTTCGGGAACGTTGCCGGAAACAATGGCAAGAGCTAGCCCCTCAACTACTGCGGTCTTACCGACACCTGGCTCACCAATCAAGATTGGGTTGTTCTTGGTTCTCCTGGAAAGAATCTGCATGACTCTTTCAATCTCGCGCTCACGACCAACAACCGGGTCAAGCTTGCCCTCGGCTGCAGCGTGAGTGAGGTTACGGCCATACTGGTCCAGAATCTGGGAACCCTTAGCCTGTGGCTGAGTTTCGCCTCCCACTGAAACCGCTTCTTTGCCCTGGTAACCAGAAAGAAGCTGAATTACCTGCTGACGAACCTTGTTGGTGTCCGCACCCAACTTGGTCAAAACCTGCGCTGCAACACCTTCGCCCTCGCGAATCAGGCCAAGCAGCAAGTGCTCGGTTCCGATGTAGCTGTGTCCAAGCTGAAGTGCTTCCCTGAGGCTTAGCTCCAGGACCTTCTTGGCCCGTGGCGTAAATGGAATGTGACCAGAAGGTGCCTGCTGGCCCTGACCAATGATGTCCTGAACCTGCTCTCGAACCTGCTCTAGGTTGATCCCCAGTGCCTCAAGCGCCTTGGCTGCGACGCCCTCGCCCTCATGAATCAAGCCGAGCAGAATGTGCTCGGTTCCGATGTAGTTGTGATTTAGAAGCTTGGCCTCTTCTTGGGCAAGCACCACAACGCGACGGGCTTTGTCAGTAAATTTTTCGAACAAGTTTGCACCTTTCAAACTTCGTTATGAAGATGCTAAGCCCGTCAACGAGTGAAAACTAGGGCTGTTCGCCCAAGGCGTTAGCGCGCTTTGTGCGTTCTTCTGCCTCAATTTTTTGATATACGTCGCGTTCGCCCTTGTCGGCCCTGAGGATTGAACGCATCATGATCCAAAACAGGACACCAACCAGAGCAGGCGGAATCAACGAAATCAGTGCGTCTACTAAACCCTCTGCAAAAGTCATCTGCTCCTACTTCACCAATGGGAACAAGATTGTTTCCCTAATGCCCAAACCGGTCAATGACATCAACAACCGGTCGATTCCAAGACCCATTCCCCCGGATGGTGGCATGCCGAACTCAAGAGCCTTAAGAAACTCCTCGTCAAGCTTCATTGCCTCCGGGTCACCGGATGCTGCTAGCTCCATTTGGGCAACAAAGCGCTCGCGCTGAACAACTGGGTCCACCAACTCCGAGTAGCCGGTGGCCTGCTCGAAGCCCTTGATGTAGAGGTCCCACTTCTCAACAACCCCGGCCTTGCTGCGGTGGTCGCGGGTAAGCGGTGAGGTGTCAACAGGGAAGTCAATGACGAAGGTTGGCGCGGTTAGGCCAGGCTTCACGAAGTGCTCCCAGAGTTCTTCAACATACTTTCCGTGAAGCGGGTGGTCGATTTCGATGTCCAGTGAGCCGGCGAGTTTCTTCAGATCTGCCAGCGGAGTCTCGGGGGTGATCTGATGACCTGCGGCTTCAGACAACGATTCATACATAGAGATTCTTGGCCAGTTGCCACTCAAGTCGTTCTCGCTGCCATCTTCCATGGTCACCACTTGGGTTCCCAGCACATCTGAGGCCGCGTTTTGAATCAACTCTTGAGTCAAGTCCATCATGGTGTGGTAATCGCCATAGGCCTCATAGGCCTCCAGCATCGCGAACTCCGGCGAATGAGTGCGGTCAGCACCCTCGTTTCGGAAGTTTCGGTTGATTTCAAACACACGCTCCAGCCCACCAACCACGGCGCGCTTCAAAAAGAGCTCTGGGGCAATCCTCAAATACAGCTCAGTGTCGAAGGCGTTTGAATGAGTCTTGAACGGCCTAGCCGAAGCACCTCCGTGCATAACCTGCAGCATCGGTGTTTCGATCTCCATGAAGGCGCGATTGGCGAAGGTGTTGCGCAGTGACTGCATAACCTGGGCCCGAATCTTGACAACTTCCCTGGCGCGATCCCTAACGATCAGGTCAATGTAGCGGTGACGAACCCGAAACTCTTCACCCAGATCATTGTGCAAATTGGGCATCGGCCTGAGGGTCTTGGCGGCCATAAGCCACTTGGAAGCCAGAACGCTGAGTTCTCCGCGCTTGGAGGTAATAACCTCACCCTCAACAAAAACGTGGTCCCCGAGGTCAACCAGTTCTTTCCAGAGATCCAACTGTTCTTGCCCGACTTTATCCAAGCTGATCATTGCTTGGATCCGCTCGCCGGTTCCAGACTGAAGGGTCGCGAAGCAAAGCTTCCCGGTGTTGCGCAAAAACATGATTCGTCCGGCCAGGCCAACCTCGTCACCGGTAGCGATGTCCGCCTCTAGCGCCGGGTAGTGGGCCTTGGTGGCCTCGATTGTGTGGGTGATTGGCAAGGACACCGGATAGGCGTCGCCCAGCTTGTTTAGCTGCTCGCGCTTTTCCATTCGAACAGAAATCTGTTCGGGCAGGTCTACACCCTCGTACTCTTCGCTCACGCGCTACCACCTAGCAGTAAATTATCGATAAGTCTGACTTCGCCGACCCAGCAAGCAATCACCAATCTGGCACCCTCGGTGCTCTGGGCAGCTGCAAAAGTTTCTGGATCAACTAGCTCTAAGTACTCAAGTCTAATAATCGGGTCAAGCTCCCGGGTGACGGCATCCAGACAGTCCTGACGACTCTTGTGCTTGGAGCCAGCAACCAGGGCCCGATAAATGCTCCTAGCGGCAGCGATTTGATCCGCTGGAATTTGCTGGTTTCTGCTTGATAATGCGAGCCCCTCAGAGTCGCGAACAGTCTCGCAGCCAACAATCGAAATTGGCTCACGGTCCCCATTGGCAACCTGGCCTCGCACCATGTTTTTCACCAGCATCAGCTGCTGAGCATCCTTTGCACCAAAGAACGCAACGTCTGGACCCACCAAATTGAACAGTCGATTCACAACCGTCAACATGCCGTCAAAGTGACCGGGCCGAAATTCACCCTCGAGTCTTTGACCCAGTTCTCCAGCGAAAATCTCCTGGACTCCCGATTCCGGATAGACCTCTTGCACACTTGGGGCAAACAGCACATCAACTCCAAGATCGGTCAAGATTCGTGCGTCAACCCCCAAGGTCCTCGGGTAGTTGCGCAGGTCATCACCCTCTCCAAACTGCCTGGGGTTCACAAAGATTGACACCACAACAAACAGCGAGTCAGCCTGTGCTTTTCTGATTAGGGACAGGTGCCCCTCATGCAGGGCGCCCATAGTCGGCACAAATCCAACCCGGCGTCCCTGGGCATCTGCAACAGCCAAGGCTTGGTTCAATTCTGAGATGGTGTGGGCCAGCTGCACTAGAGCACGTCCTTCGGGTCAATCCTGCCAACCGGTTCTGCCAATGCATCCTCGACAGCGCTGCGAACAACCGGCGCTATAAGTCTGGCGGGGTTTGGAACATCTGCCGCTTCCAAAATGCCAAGAGCTTGCTTTACGACAAGCGATGAGAAACTGCTCGCGACCTCAAATGCCTCGGCGTAGGCAGCCCGTTGAGCTTCGGTGACAACAACCGGCTCAGCCCCAAGCTCGATTGCCAGGGCCTGCGCTATCGGTTCCAATGGCTCCGGGGCACTGATTGCCACGGTTGTGTTTTTCAAGACGGTTAGGTCCATCGAGGTGCCCGTGAAGTGCATCACCGGATGCAGAGCGATTGGGATTGCCCCGAACCGTGCGGCATCGGCAAGAATCGAGTAGCCCAGAAGCGGCGACAGGTGCACGACAATTTTCTTAGGGCCAAATAGCCCCAAGTCCGCCAGTCCAGCACAAGTGATTTCCAGGTCACTGGAGGGAATGGCCAGCACCAAAAGGTCCGCATCTTCTGCGACAGCGGCCATGTTGTTTATTGGAACATCCGGCAGCAGTGCCTCTATCCGCTCAATGGCCTCCGGGCTCTCAACAAAGACCCCAACAAGTTCGTGGCCGGCGTTAGCCCAGGCCTTGGCTAGCACTGGTCCTGCTGGATCGTCGCCGATTACACCGATCTTCATCTAGGCCGCCTCGCCGTCTAAATCTTGAGGGGTCTTGCAGTTTCTTCTGGCGAAGTAGCCAGCAACCACTAACAGCACGGCGGCGATTAGCGACAGGCTCTCTGTGAGAATCAACGACTGCAGCATTGCGGTAAAGATAACCAACCAAAGCACCAACCCAAGATGCCAGCCTGCAAAGAGTGCTCCCGTGAAAATCGATGCCCTGGCTATCAGCATCACCCGAACCGCATAAAAAGGATTGGGTCTTGCCGGTCGAACTCCAGACTTATAGCTCTCAAGCTGCTTGCGGTAGCGATAAATCGGGATGCTCGCTATCAATACGGCAAGGCCAATAACAATCAAACTCACCGGCAGAGTAGTTGGGCTTGCCGGAAACGCCAACCCGAAACCTGCGGTTAGTTGAGCTGCAGCAACACCAGCCACGATTCCAACCAGGAAGAAACCCAATGCGCCGCCTAGGCCCGAGGTCTTCACGCTTGCACCCGAACTTCATCGATCATGCTGGCTGCCAAATTAGCAACGGAACCAAACCCGGGCAAAACCGCCTCCGGGTCAATTTCTAGCCAGGGAACCAGCACGAAAGACCTCTCGAAGGCTCGTGGGTGAGGCACGATCAATGACTTGGTTTCAATCAGTGAGGTTCCGTAGGTGATGATGTCCAAATCTAGAGTTCTGGGCGCCCAGCGAGCCAGCCTAATCCTCCCAAATTTGCTTTCAATCTCATTCAATCGTGAAAGCAGCTTTTTTGCCGCAAGCTTGGTTTCAATGATTGCCACGGCGTTTATAAACTCCGGCTGATCCGGGTCAAAGCCGGTCTCGGTAAGTGCTTGAGAAACGTAATTCTTTGATGCCACCAAAAGCTCCACGCCGCGCAGCTTGGCAATCTGTTTTAGTGCTTTCTGGATTGTCTTTTCGCGGTCACCGAGGTTCGACCCAAGCGCAACGACGGCCCTAGTTTTCATCTCTGGTTCCAGCAAGTGTCACGGAAACATCGTGGAATTTTTGAGTAAGGGGGGCACTTGGTTTGTGAACAGTGACGGTTGTCCTCAAAATCCGCGGGTCGTAACTGAGAACAGCTCTGACTAGGGATGCAGCAAGTGACTCGATCAGTTCAAACCTAGTCCGGCCGCAAATCTCGGTTGCGATGTCGGCTATCGCGGCATACGACACTGTCGACTGAATATTGTCTTCAAGACCCGCATCAACATCCAGGCTGATGTCTACCAAGAACTCTTGGCCGTAGTCCTTCTCGTGCTGTAAGACACCGTGAAACCCGTGAACCTGAAGGCCATCAATTCGAATCTTGTAAATCAACGTTTCTCCTGTCCAGCCTTCAGTGCCGCAACCACTGCAATGGCGTCCTTGGTGCCCTGAATTTCGTGCACCCTGACTCCCCATAGTTTTCGCTGTAACAAAAGTGCTGTCAAGACCGCGGTGGCAACATCCCTGCGCGGCATTGAAACCGAGGCAGGGTCAATAGCGTTTAGGGCGTGAGCCAAAAACCGCTTTCTTGAGGCCCCAACCAATACCGGCAACCCGAGCGCTTCGAGTTCATCAAGCCGATTGACCAGGTCCCAGTTGTGGTGAATGTCCTTTGCAAAACCAAGGCCCGGATCAACGACGATTCGGTCTCTGGAAATTCCGGAGGCAACGGCCATCGACACTTGCTCGGCAAGCTCGGCAACAACCTCCCTGGCAACATCGGAATAGCTAGCGAGGCTATCCATCTGATCTGAGTGCCCGCGCCAATGTCCGAGGATGTATTGGCACTTAAGGTCCTGAATTGAAGCGAACATTTGTGGGTCAGCCAGACCACCTGAGATATCGTTCACAATGTCGGCTCCAGCTTGAACCGCCCTTCTGGCGGTCTTGGAGTTCATGGTGTCGATTGAAACCAGCACGTCAAACTCGGCCTTGATTTTTTCAATCACCGGCAGGACTCGATCTTGTTCGTCTTGCAGCGAGATTCGCTGCGCGCCAGGCCTGGTTGATTCGCCGCCAACATCAATGATCTGCGCGCCTTGACCAACCATCAGGCTTACCTGCTCGAGCGCTGAAGCTGGGTCTAGAAACTCGCCACCATCGCTAAAAGAATCGGGAGTTACATTCAGCACGCCCATTAGCTTGGGTCTGGTCCAGCCGGTCATGACTACTTGCTAATCAATCCCAAAACCTCAGCGCGATAGCCGGGTTCTGTGTAGAGGCCCCTGGATGCCATGGTGACCGTGTTCACCTCAGGCTGTCTGGCGCCCCTGGATGCAACGCACTGATGTCTTGCCTCAAGCACAACCAAGACACCCTTGGCTTCTAATCCGGCTTCTAGTGCGTCGGCAACCTCGGCGGTCAGGTTCTCCTGCAGTTGTGGTCTTGATGCCAAAACCTCGATAACACTGGCGAGGCGGCCAAGGCCGGCAAGTTTCTTATTCGGCAGATATGCCACGTGTGCAACTCCTGTGAAAGGAAGCAGGTGGTGCTCGCAAATTGACACCAGCTCGATGTCTTTCAGGATGACCGCTTCGGCATCAACAGCCTCGAAGGTATCTCCCAGAACACTCAACGGATCGACACCGATGCCCCTAAAAAACGAGGCGTAAGCATCAGCAACCTTGCTCGGGGTGTTGGCTAGCTCCTTGCGGTTTGGGTCTTCGCCAATCGCCTCTAGAAGTTCAACAACGGCCTTCTTGATTCGATCAGTTTGCATCTTCATCCGCCGGCTTAGCTGCCTCTGGAAGGACTTCCAGTTGAACTACCTTGCGCTTTGGAACAGCGATTGGGCCCCTGTTGGTGCCGGTTCGCTTGGTTGATGACTTCCAGGTGGTTCGCTTTGGTAGCTTCTTCACCGTCTTGAAAATCCTTGCAATCTCATCTTGGTTCAGAGTTTCCTTTTCAAGAAGCTGCTTAGCCAGCTTGTCCAGAATTACTCGGTTTGTGGTCAGAGCCTTGTAGGCCTCATCCAGAGCGCGGTCGAGAATCGCCGAAACTTCTTCATCTACCTGCTTGGCCATTTCGTTGGAGTGGCTGGCGCTTGTTGCAAGCTCTCTTCCAAGGAACGGCTCTGAGGTTCCGGTGCCAATTGTCATGGCGCCAATCTTTTGGCTCATGCCGTATTTGGTGACCATGGTTCTGGCGATGTTGGTTGCCTTCTCAAAGTCATTTGAGGCACCGGTGGTTGGATCCTTGAATACGATTTCCTCAGCTATCCGGCCACCCATGGCATAGGCAATTTGATCAAGTAGCTGGTTTCGACTTATTGAATAGCGGTCCTCCATTGGCATCACCATGGTGTAGCCAAGGGCGCGGCCTCTTGGCAAGATGGTGATCTTGGTTACCGGGTCCGAGTAGTTTCCAGCTCCTGCAACCAGTGCATGCCCGGCCTCGTGATAGGCGGTTACCAAACGCTCTTGGTCCTTCATGATCGAGGACTTCTTCTGCGGCCCACCGATTACCCGGTCAATGGCTTCGTCAATCACCTCATCGGTGATCTCGGTTCGGTTGAGTCGAGCCGCCAACAAAGCCGCTTCGTTCAAGACGTTGGCAAGATCTGCACCGGTGAAGCCAGGTGTTCGTCTGGCAACTAATGCAAGGTCAACGTTTTCAGCGATTGGCTTGGACTTTGCATGAACCTGCAGAATCTTCTCGCGACCCTTCAAATCTGGAGCATTCACGCCAACCTGACGGTCAAATCGACCGGGCCTCAAAAGCGCCGGGTCAAGCACGTCTGGTCGGTTGGTAGCAGCGATCAGGATCACGCTGGCATTGGTGTCAAAACCATCCATCTCGACCAGCAGCTGGTTCAGGGTCTGCTCACGCTCGTCATTGCCACCACCGATTCCAGTTCCACGATGACGACCAACAGCATCGATCTCATCGATGAAGATAATGGCGGGAGCAGACTGCTTAGCCTGCTCGAACAAGTCTCTGACTCGGGAAGCACCGACACCGACGAACATCTCTACGAAATCTGAACCTGAGATTGAGAAAAACGGAACGCCTGCCTCGCCGGCAACGGCTTTAGCGATGAGCGTCTTACCGGTTCCCGGAGGGCCGTAGAGCAGCACACCACGGGGAATCTTTGCTCCCATGTCCAAAAACTTCTTCGGATTCTTCAAGAAATCCTTGAGTTCTGTCAGCTCTTCCAGGGCCTCTTCAATGCCGGCAACGTCGTCGAAGGTGACGTTTGAAGTTTCCTTGCTGACCATCTTGGCTTTGGACTTGCCAAACTGCATCACGCCGCGGTTGCCGCCGGACATTGAGCTCATGAGGAACCAGAACAGGGCAAGGATGATTATGAATGGCAGTAGTGAGCCAAGCAGTGCCAGGTACCAGGGGGTTGATGGAACCTCGTCGGTCCACCCCTCAGAAATCTCGGCATCGGCAACAGCTGCTGCCACGGACTCAGCACGGCCAGAAACGTAGTAGAACTGAATACTCTGGCCGTATTCGGCGTCCGGGTTTCTCAGCTCAACATCGACGCGCTGATTTCCGTCGAGAATCTTGACGGTTTTGGCGGATCCAGACTGAATCATTTGAAGACCGACCTGGGTGTCAACCTTGGTGAACTGCTGACCGCCAATCAGGCTGCTTCCAATCAGCAGTACTGAGATTGCAAGCGCAATCCACAACCACGGTCCACGCAAAAACTTCTTCATCTTCATGGGTGGCTTCGCCGCCCCTTTCGCTTTATCTGCCAAGGCTCAAGAGTAAACCGAAGGAGCCAGCACGCCAACTCCGTCTAGCGACCGATAACGCTCGTTGTAGTCAAGGCCATAGCCGACTACGAAGTCGCTTGGGATATCAAAACCCACCCAACGGACATCTATTTTTACCTTCGCGGCATCTGGCTTGCGCAATAGGGTCACAACCTCGACGCTGGCCGCTCCACGAGTGGCCAGATTTGAAGTCAGCCAGGAAAGGGTCAGTCCTGAGTCAATAATGTCCTCGACAATCAACACATTTCGGCCGTCCAGGTCAGTGTCCAGATCTTTGAGGATTCTGACCACTCCAGAGGAAATCGTCCCAGAACCGTAGGAAGAAACTGCCATCCAGTCTTGGGTAGTTGACAACTCCATTGCCCGAGAGAGGTCCGCCATAAATGGCACAGCGCCTTTTAGCACTCCGACTAATAGCGGGTCTTTGTCCGCATAGTATTCGTCGAGCTCTGCTGCCAGTTCGGCAACCCTTACTGAAATCTGATCTGCAGTGACAAGCACCTTGGTAATGTCTGGGTGGTTTAGGTGCACTGGCAGGCTCCCTGGTTAGTTGGTAACTGAACGAGTGAAGACGATTCTGTCGCCTACCCGCTCTACTGTAATGCCTGAAAGGGCTAGCTTCTTTTGTCCGTGCCAATTCGTGATTAGTTCATCAACCCCAAGCACCTGAACCCTGGAAACGCTCTTTGCGCCTGTTGCCAGGGCGGTCTCAAAAATTGCCCTCCGCCTGATTCCAGGCAGTGCATCAGCGAGCGCCGAAACGGTCAAGCCAATCTCGCCTGAGGCGTTGTTGGCAGTTGCTGTGGCAAGCAACAGTTTTGCCTGATTGAGCACAACCGCATCGGCCTCATCGGCGATTTCAGCCGTCCGAGAAAGGGCATCGGCAAAGCCTGGGCCAAGCTGCTGTTCTAAGTTTTCTAGAAGCTGCCTAATTCGCACCCGAGTGAATTTGGGGTCTGAGTTGTGAGGATCGGTCCAGAACTCAATGTTCTGGTCTTGGCAGCTTGCTCGAAGGGTTTCTCTGCTGACCTGAAGTAGTGGCCGAAGCAGTTTCTTTTCAGCATCCAGCATCTGCATGCCGGCAATTGAACGCAGACCAGAGCCCCTGGTAAGACCCAGCAGCACGGTCTCGGCTTGGTCCTCTTTGTTGTGGCCAAGCAGAATCAGGTCTGCCGAAACTAGATTGCGAGCCCGCTCCAAAGCCTGATAGCGAGCAGTTCGGGCCGCTGCCTCTGGGCCAGTTCCGTCGTCAGCAACAGTGACCCGTTCGATTACAACCGGGTCTAGGCCCAGTGCCTCGAGTTTTTCTGCAGTCTCAGTGGCAATCAACTGTGACCGCTCTTGGAGACCGTGATCAACAACCACAGCTGCGACCTTTAGACCGAGCTTGGGCGCCTCAAAGGCTGCCGCTGCCGCCAGTGCCATGGAGTCTGGGCCGCCAGAACAGGCCACCAGGATTCTGGATTCTGGGTTTAGTTCCAGGCCTTCGAGACTCTGCCTGAGCGCACGACGAACATCGGCTACTGCCGGAGTAAGTCGATTTCTCAAAACCATTGCTCTCGATTCGGTAATCTTTTGTCTAAGCCTATTGAGGAGATGCCTTGTCATACGACGTAGTTATTGAGATTCCACGCGGTTCTAGAAACAAATATGAGGTCGACCACGAAAGCGGTCGGGTCTACCTAGACCGAGTTTTGTTCACCCCATTTGTTTACCCAACCGACTACGGCTTCTTTGAAAACACGCTTGGTGGCGACGGAGACCCGTTGGACGCTCTAGTTCTTCTTGAGTACCCACTATTCCCAGGCGTTGGCGTAAAGGTGCGCCCGGTTGCCATGTTGGTCATGGAAGATGACGGCGGAGTTGACGAGAAGGTCCTCTGCGTTCAGGACAAAGACCCGCGTTGGCAGCACATCCAGGATCTAAAAGACGTTCCAAAGCAGACCCTCGATGAAATCGAGCACTTCTTCACTCGCTACAAGGACCTAGAGCCTGGCAAGTGGGTAAAGATTCAGGGCTGGCAAGACAAGGCTGCGACCCAGCAGGTTATTGACGCGGCTTACGCCAACTACAAGCACTAGTAGTTAGGCAGTTGGCCTTCCCGCATAGGGCCAAATCTCACCGTAGCGAACCGGAACAATTCTCACGGTTCTAGCAGGGTTTGGAGCTTCCAGCATCATGCCGTCGCCCATGTAAATGGCAACGTGATACTTGTCGCCTGAAAACGCTCGTTCCTTACTCCACCAAATTAGGTCACCGCGCTGGATGTCCTGGAAGGGAACAAGTTTCTGCTTGCTGGCCATGATGTTGTATTGGGCGGTAGCTGAGTGCCAGCCGATGTAAACACCGGCTGCCGCGTAAGACTTCATGGTGATTCCGGAACAGTCCCAAACATTTGGCCCGGCTCCGCCAAGCACATAGCGTTCTCCGAGCTGCTCAGAGGCAAAGGCGATTGCGGTTTCAACTTTTGCGTAGTCGGGGTTACCGACGCTGTAGAGCTCTGGAGCAGTCGGGGCAGTTTTCACCAGGTTCTGACGACGCTCGGCCTCTAGACCCTCGATCCGCTGCCGCTCAAGATCTGCCGCAGTGTCCTTAAGGCTTGCCAGCTGGCTCATCATCGTGGCTCGCTCGCGCTCTGATTGTTTAACCTTGGCAATCACGGCATCGGCTGCAGCCTGAGCCTGGTCATAGAGCTCTTTAGCCTGATCCTCGCGCAGCTGCAGTTCAGTTCGGGCGCTGTCGAGCTCAGCTGCTAGCGCCTCTGCCTGGGTCTGCTTCTCTAAAGCCGCGTCATAGATAGCGCCCGTGCGCTGAGCCATCATGTCCTGCATGGTCAGCTGATAGAGGAGGTCTTCGGCGTTGTCTGGGTTGAAAAAGAGCTCCAGTGAAGTATTTCCACTGGCCTGGTCCCGATACATTTTCCCAACAATTTGAGCCAGCTGAATCTTTGCGTCTTCGGCCTCTTGGGCAGAGCTTTCAACCTGAGCCTCGAGCCCGACAACCTTTGCTGCCATTTGATTAACTTCTTCTACCGCCTGGTTGTACTGCTCGTTTTTTTGGAGGGCAATAATTTCTAAGGCATCGGCCTCTTCCTGGAGAGTCTCCAGAAGGCCCTCGATGCGCTGAACCATCTCGGCCTTTTTTTGAACGCTGGCTTTTGCTGCTGCAACCTCGGCCGCAGTGGGGTAGTTCGGCACGGCATAGGCCGGCAACAGCACCACACTGGTGGCCAACATGCCAATGCCAGCAAGGGCTGCGACTACTCGATTACGTACTTTCACAAAACCGCCTGTTCGCCAACAGGCTAACTTAAACACTCAACTAATAACTGAAGGTTTCCTAAGTGTTGCGCAACTAGTGGTTTCACCAGTATTGTTATGCCTCGGTGCTTTTGAAGTCGCCAACTTCACGGCCCCATCGTTTAGTGGCCTAGGACACCGCCCTTTCACGGCGGCAGCACGGGTTCGAATCCCGTTGGGGTCACCAGGCGATGTCAGTAGTACCATTTGGCCCTGTAGCGCAGTTGGTTAGCGCGCCGCCCTGTCACGGCGGAGGTCGCGAGTTCAAGTCTCGTCAGGGTCGCTTCGCCAAGGGCGAATGGAGGGGCATTTTGCTCCTTGGCTCTGTAGCTCAGTTGGTAGAGCGAACGACTGAAAATCGTTAGGTCACCGGATCGACGCCGGTCGGAGCCACCAGGAAGTAGGCGGATAGTGACCATAATTTTTGGCCTACTATCCGCCTTTTCTTATGGCTACGCAGACTTCGTTGGCGCGCTAGCGGCAAAAAGAATCCGCGCTGTCGCAGCAACCACCTACTCCTTTAGCGTTGGGTTGGTAATCGCACTTGTTCTAAGCGTCTTTGTTGGGGCCGATTACTCTGCCCAAACAATTCAAGCCGGCATCTATGCCGGCGTCTGTTCAGCAATTGCGATCAGTTGTCTCTATGCAGCGCTGGCACTTGGCCCAATCTCAATTGTCAGTCCGCTCACCGCAGTTGTTTCTGCCGTGATACCGGTGATTTTTGATGTGGTTGCCGGACAGGAACTGTCCAGTTTTGCCATTGTCGCGGTGGTCTTGATCCTGATTGCAGTGGTCTTGGTTGGCTTTGTGCCGGGCGACAAGGTTCAGCTGCCTTCGCTCCCCGCGTTTGTTTACTCAATCGGCGCGGGCCTTGGCTTCTCCGGCATCTTTGTATTCCTAGATTCAACCGGCTCCGACTCTGGGTTGGCGGCGCTGGTGGTCATGCGAGTTGTTGGCCTGGTGCTGCTGATTGCTGGGCTGCTTGTCCTGTGGTTGCGTCAGCCAAAGAACCAGTTCATTGAGTCGCTGACAGACTGGAAACTGGTGGGCCTAGTAGTCCTTGCGGGAATGGGCGACGTTCTTGGCAACGTGACCTTCTTGATCGCCACCAGATCCGGTGCCCTAGCAATCGCAGCGGTGCTAACGGCTTTGTATCCGGTGGGAACTATATTGCTGGCGAGGGTGTTTTTAAAAGAGCGAATAGCTCTGTCACAGGGTGCCGGAATTGTTTTGGCACTTGGGGCCTGTGCCCTGCTGGCCGCTGGCTAGCACTAAATAAAAAGAAAAGAGCAACATGTCAGCACGTAGGCGTTGGATTGGCCTTGTCTTCATCTCGATGGCAATCTCACTGGTCATCATTGATGGCACGATCGTAAACACAATTTTCCCGGCCATCATCGATGAGCTGGAGCTTTCATCAACAGAAGTTCAGTGGGTCCAAGAAAGCTACATTCTGGTTTTTGCGTCTTTGCTTCTAGTTTTTGGCTCGATAGCCGACCGCTTCGGCAGAAAGCGAATACTGAACCTGGGAATTGTGATCTTCATCATCGCCTCGGTCTGGGCCGGCCTGACGGAGTCCGCTACAGAGCTAATTCTTGCCAGAGTGGTGCAGGGTGTTGGTGGAGCGATGGTTCTTCCAACAACCCTGTCGCTAGTGAACGCTAACTTCCAGGGCAAAGAACGCGGGATTGCATTTGCCATCTGGGGCTCAACAATTGGTGGGATGGTTGCAGTTGGACCAGTGCTTGGCGGATGGCTTGCAACCGATTTCACGTGGCGATGGGCGTTCATGATCAATCTGCCGCTAGGTATTCTGATTTTGGCCGGACTGCTCTTGCTGGTCCCGGAATCAAAATCACCGCAGCGAGCCGGCGGTATTGACTGGATCGGTGCCGCAATTTCAGTGGTGATGTTCTCAACTTTGGTGTTTGGTCTTATCGAAGGTCGCATCTACGGCTGGTGGGGCCAAACAGCCAACCAGTTCAGCCTAGGCAGCTTCACCTGGCCAGCTGACGCCATCAGCGTGATTCCAGTTGCGCTGGCCATCTCGCTGATCTCAGGATTGTTGTTTGTTTTTTGGGAACGCAGGCAGGAAAAGGCTCACAAAAACGTCATCCTGGATCTTGGCTTGTTCTCGATCACTTCTTTCCGGAACGGCTCCATCGCTGCGGCGATTATTTCAATGGGTGAGTTTGGAATCCTCTTTGCCCTGCCGCTTTGGTTGCAAAACGTGCTTGGGCTATCTCCGGTAAGTTCCGGATTAGTGCTGCTCTGGCTAGCACTTGGTGCTTTCCTAGCATCCGGTGTGGGGGGTGCACTCAGTGGAAAATTGCCGCCGGCACGGGCAGTTCAAATTGGAGTGATGCTTGAATTGGTTGCGGTCATTGGAATCGCACTTTTGGCGAGCACCGAGTCAGGTTGGGTCCTAGTAGCGCCACTATTGCTGGTTTACGGAATCGGTATCGGTCTTGCAACAGCTCAGCTGACTGGTGTGATCATGATTGATGTACCAATGGACCAGAACGGCCAAGCATCTGGCTCTCAATCGACTGTTAGACAAGTGGGCTCGGCTCTGGGTATCGCCGTTCTGGGAACAATGCTGTTCACAGGAATCCAGTCAAACCTCGAAACCAATCTTCAAGACACTGGACTAACTGCATCGCAGCAGGCTCAAGTTGTTGAGATTGTGGTCGACAGTGCAGGTGGTGCGATTCCGGTCCTTGATCAGATTTTGCTTCCGCAGCAGGTCTCGCAGCAGGTTCTGGATGATGTTATCTACCAGTCAGGTGAGGCTTTTACTGAGGGCGTGAAGTTGGCGGCTTGGGCTGCCGGCTTGTTCTTGTTCCTGGGCTTCCTCTCAACCTTCAGGCTGGGAAGAAAAGCTAAGGTCAAAGCCTAGGAAAGGTTCTGATCCGCAAACTCTATGACCGCGTCATAGATGTATTTTCCTAGACCTTCGCGAACGCTTTCGTAGCTATCGCGGTAGTCGGTTGGCAGCACGTAACTCATGGCAAGCGATTTATAGGCTTCCCTGGTTGGCTTCCAAAATTTCAGGCAAAAGTTGTAGTGCTCCTGGACGGCCTGCTGCATCTGTTTGGAACCGGCAGCTAGCCCCTGGTCCAGGAAGGTCGCCATTTTCTCGGTGATTGCTGAAAACTCTCTGGTGAACTGGCTGTTCTGCTCTTTGGTGTAGTCATTTTGGTAATAACTTCCCGAGATAAAGCTGTTCTGATCCATTTTTGAAATGCTAGTGCCAAAAGATTTTGATTAGCTAGGCTTGTTTGGGTGTCGACCAGTTTGAAAATGGCCGGGTATGTCTTTCTAGGCGGTGCCCTTGGCAGCATGCTTCGCTACCTGCTCGCGGAACTAATTGCCATAAACGTTGAGTTTCCAACATCTGAGCTAATCGCACTGACTGTGATTAACCTGCTCGGTTCCTACTTCCTGGGGTTGACCGCTAGGCTCCCCTACTTCCAAACCCTGTGGTGCAAATGGCTTTGGGCCTATGGCTTTGCCGGTGGCTTCACCACTATGAGCGCGGTCACATTATTCATCGACATCAATGGCTTGAGCTGGGAGATTTTCGCGATGCTGTTGGCCGGAGTAGCAACCTATGGAGTTGGCTGGCACCAGGGCAGACGAGTTCAGCAAAAGGCTGAGGCCAAATGAGTAATCCGATCTTGATTACGCTCCTGATTGGGGTTTTTGGAGGCCTGGGCAGCGTTGCCCGAGTTTTCATAATGCGCTGGCAAGGGGTGATGCCATTTGGGCTGTTCCTAACAAATGGCCTGGCGGCACTGCTGATTGCATATTTCCACTCGGGCTACCTGGTTCAGGACTACCTGATCATTGCCACAGTGGGCCTAGCCGGTGGACTGTCGACCTTCTCCGGAATCTCGCAGGCAGGTTTTGACTTCTATCACCGCGGTCGGATTGCTCAGATGCTTTTGACAATTGCCACAAATATAGTTTTTCCACTACTTCTGCTAACTCTGGTTTTCTGGCTCGCTTAGCCCTGATAGAATTGGCATACAGGTTCCCACAGGTTTCTTGGGTAGATTTATTGCCCAGATTAGTTAGAGAAAAAGGGGGCTCGCCATGGGGCGTGGCCGTCAAAAAGCTAAGAACACCAAGGTTGCCAGAGAGCTGAAATACTTCAGCCCGGCAACCGACTATTCTGCGCTCGAAGCAGAGCTAAGCACCCCAGAAGATTCAGATCAGTATGTCGACAAGTGGGCTGACCTCTATGACGACGAAGAAGACGAAGAAGAATCTAACTAGCTACCAGGCGCTTGCGCCAACCACCAGGCCGAGCAAGATATCCAAATTAATTCTGGAATCTGACATGTCTTCGGTGAGTGCAAAGTACTCGCCATCCTCTGAGGCAATCCGCACCGTCAAATCATTGCTCTCAATGTAATCAAGAGCGGCCTGCTTAGTCATCCCAACCACCTGACAACCGATCAGCTTGGTGGCTGCATGCTTTTCAGTGAATAGCTGCTCTGAGGTGTCAATGAAGCAAAGTTCGTTTGGTGTGTCGCGCACCATAGAAACTTCGGCGTTGCTCGCTCCTGTGATCATGCCGACCACAAACGCACCTGAAGCGGCAAGTAGGCCAATGATGCCAACGACTGCTGTTTGCTTAGTCGCCATAGTTGCCGACCAACCTCACAGCACCGCCAGCAACACCCTTAGCAACGGACACAAAATCTGGAGCTAACTCTCCGGCTGGCCTTGCCTGAATCCTTCCAAGCTCCCAGGTCTTGACTCCAAGTGCGTTCAGGGTTTCAGAGATGGCGGCGGCGCTTTCTGACCTGACCGCAACCGCAAACCCGAGCCCAAGGTTCCACGTGGTCTCAAGATCAAACAGGTCAATGTCTGCGATCTCCGCCATCACTTGGAACACCGGAAGCGGCGACCAGGTTGAGCGGTCTACCTCCAGCATCACATTGCCAGGCAGAACCCGGGAAAGGTTGGCCGCTATCCCACCACCGGTGATGTGGCTCATGGTTGAAATCTTGCCCTGGAACCGAACATCGGCAAGCAGCTTGTTCAAAACTCCGGTGTAGAGGGCAGTTGGTTCTAGAAGCTCCTCGCCCAGGCTTCTGCCGAATTCCGGCATTTGCTGCTTGTAGTCGAGGTTGTGGTCGGCAACAATTTTTCTGACAAGCGAGTAACCATTGGAATGCAGGCCTGAAGCTTCGAGACCAAGCACTACGTCCCCAACCTTCACCGAATCAGCCGAGAGAATATTGCTTTTTTCAACTACCCCTACCGCGGCCCCAGCGACGTCATATTCCTCTGGACCCAGAAGCCCCGGATGCTCGGCGGTCTCCCCGCCAACCAACGCAACATCCACTGCCTTGCAGGCAGTGGCGATGCCGCGGACTATGTCCGCGATTCTTGTTGGCTCCAGGTGACCACAGGCGATGTAGTCGGTCATGAATAGGCTGCGAGCGCCGGTGACAACGATGTCGTCAACCACCATGCCAACCAGGTCCTGACCGATGGTGTCGTGTTTATCAAGGGCCTGAGCGATTGCGACCTTAGTTCCAACGCCATCAGTCGAGGTCGCCAGAATTGGGTGATCGTAGTTTTTCAGAATGCTGCCGTCAATCATCCCCGCAAATCCGCCGAAGCCGCCGAGAACGAGGTTGTTGTGAGTGGCAGAAACCGCGGCTTTCATCAGCTCTACGGCCCGGTCACCAGCTTCGGTATCAACCCCTGAGGCAGCGTATGGATTAGCCATTGTGAACATGCCCTTCAGTTTCGATGGTTGCCACCGAGCGCTCCAAGAGATTCTTGCCCAATCGTTCTGCTGCAGGAAGTTCGATCGGGTACTGGCCAGTGAAGCAGGCGGTGCAGAGTTTGTTTTCTGGCTGGTCGGTGGAAGCGATCATGCCGTCTTTGGATAGATAGCCAAGCGAGTCCGCACCGATTGACTGCCTTACCTCTTCAATTCCAATGCCGGAGGCAACCAGCTCCGCGCGGGAGGCAAAGTCGATTCCGTAAAAGCACGGCCAAGTAATTGGCGGGCTTGAGATTCGAACGTGAACCTCTGCAGCGCCTGCCTCTTTCAGCATCTTTACCAGGGCCCGTTGGGTATTGCCTCGCACGATTGAATCATCGACGACCACCAGCCGCTTGCCTGCAATTACCTCTCGCAGCGGGTTCAGTTTTAGTCTGATTCCAAGCTGCCTAATGGTTTGTGAGGGCTGAATAAAAGTCCTGCCAACATAGGCGTTTTTCACAAGTCCATGGCCGAACGGGATTCCGGACTGCTCGCTGTAGCCAATGGCTGCCGGGGTTCCGCTCTCCGGCGTCGGCATTACCAAATCTGCTTCGATTGGATGCTCCCTGGCAAGGGTTCTGCCCATCTCCACGCGTGCCTCGTAGACCACTCGGCCACTAATCGAGGTGTCGGGTCTTGCCAAATAAACATACTCAAAAACACAGCCGGCGCGCTTCTCCGGCGCAAACTTCGTGGTGCGAATTCCGTTTTCATCAATTGCAATCAACTCGCCAGGTTCAATCTCGCGCACATAGCTGGCGCCCACGATGTCAAGGGCTGCGGTCTCTGACGCAACTACCCAACCGCGCTCGAGCCTTCCCAGAACCAGGGGCCGCACTCCCTGCGGATCACGCGCGGCATAAAGGGTGGTTTCATCCATGAACACCAGGCAGTAAGCACCCTTGACCTTTGGCAATAACTCAAGGGCTGTCTGTTCCAAGGTGCTGTCCTGGTTTCCAGTCAGCAGCGCAGTGAGCACCGCTGTGTCAGTGGTGTTTCCACCACGAAGTTCACTCTCGTGATCTGGGTAACGCTGGTCTAAGAGCTCCAGCAATTCGGCGGTGTTTGTGAGGTTTCCGTTGTGCCCAAGCGCCACGGTTCCATAGGTGGTGCGGCCAAGAGTTGGCTGCGCATTTCGCCAATGGGAAGCTCCGGTTGTTGAATACCTTGTGTGACCAACGGCCATGTAGCCCTGCAGTGACTCAAGTGCGGACTCATTAAAGACCTGAGACACCAAACCCATGTCCTTATAAACCAAAATCTTTTCGCCCGTTGAAGTGGCGATGCCTGCTGATTCTTGACCACGGTGCTGCAGGGCGTAGAGCCCGAAGTAAGCAAGCTTGGAAACCTCTTCGCCCGGTGCCCAGACCCCAAAGACGCCGCACTGATCTTGCGGACCCTTCTCGCCTGGGAGAATGTCGTGATTTAGTCGCCCGTCGCCTCGAGTCATTGCACTTCCTTGCTGGCAACAGCCTGCTTGGTTCTTCGTGAGGAAACTAAATCAAAAATGATTGCGAACATCACGCCAACCCCAAGCCCCAAGCTGCCAAGGGCAACCAGCAACAGACCCAGCACATTTTCGTTTGACCTTGAATCATCCGGAATCAAAAGATTCAAAAGAAACGAGAGCACCAAACCAATTGCTGCTCCGGTCAGAGCGAAGCTCAGCACCTTCGGGGCCCTGCGAATCTCTACAACTTCGCCCTCTTGGTTTTCATTGGTGGTCACGGGTCAATATAACCATGGATGAAGTGCAAGCCAGGGCCGGAACGACAACTAATGGTTGGTCAACGGAAAAACTTCTGAAATGGACAGCGCCTTTTCTCCAGAAAAATTACAGCCGGGCAATTTACTGGCTTCTGCAACCTGCAACTGACCCATGCATAATTTCAAAAACACATCTGGGCTCAGCTCCACAACATTGGGGGGCGTTCCTCTTCTGTGGTTGAGTCCTTCAAGGCACTGGACTGCACCAAAGGGCGGAACGCGCAACTCGACCGTGCCGCCGGGATGCGCAACTGAAATCTGCTGCAGTAGGTACCTGACCGCGGTCGGCATTTGAGCCTCAAGGTCGGCAAGGGCAGCTTTGCCAGCTGCCTCTGAAATCAGTTTTTTACCCACCTCACCATTATGGCAACCCAGCAAGCTCCTCACCGATTAGTAAACTCACCAGAATGAGAATCCTTGTTGTTGGCTCCGGCGCCAGAGAGCACGCCATCGTGAAGGCCCTAATCAGGACCGGCACCGAACCAAAGGACATCGTCTGCACCCCTGGCAATGAATACATTGCTAGGCAGGTGGAGGTCAGGGCGCTGAAAGACATCTCAGACAATCTGGGAATCCTGAAAATCGCCCTTGAGGAAGCAGTGGACCTGGCCATCATTGGCCCAGAGGGCCCGCTCGTTGCAGGTCTTGCCGACAATCTTCGGGCTCAAGGGATGCTGGTATTTGGACCTGATCAAAAAGCTGCTGCCCTAGAGGGCAGCAAGCAGTTTGCCAAGGACGTCATGGCGGCTGCGGATATTCCAACCGGAATGTCTAGACGCTGTGATGACCTGGCCGAGGTTGAAGATGCCATGAGCCAGTTCGGTGCGCCGTATGTGATCAAGGCCGATGGTCTTGCTGCTGGCAAGGGCGTGATTGTCACCCGAGACAAAACCGAGGCACTTTTGCATGCGGAGAAGTTTTTGAGTGACGGTGTTTTGGTTGAGGAGTTTCTAGACGGCGAGGAAGTCAGCCTGTTCTTCCTCTCAGACGGTCAGAACGTAATGCCGCTTAGCCCAGCACAGGATTACAAGCGAGCACTGGATGGCGACCTTGGGCCGAACACCGGTGGCATGGGCGCCTACTCCCCGCTTCCATGGTTGCCAGCCAACTTCGTTGAAGAGGTGACCGAAAAGATTGCCCAGCCAACCATTGATGAACTCAAAAAGCGCGGAGCTGAATTTATTGGCCTGCTCTACTGCGGGCTGATCGTGACCGAGCGCGGCATCAAGGTGATCGAGTTCAACGCTCGCTTTGGGGACCCCGAGACTCAGGTTGTGCTGAGGCGGCTTCAGACAAATCTGGCTGAACTCTTGGCCGCTGCTGCTGCTGGAAGGCTAGACAACGCCCCTGTTGCAAAATTCTCAGAGGATGTTGCAGTCACAGTGGTGTTGGCATCAGAGGGCTACCCCGTGACCTCGGTTGAGGCTCGTGAGGTTACCGGCATCGAAAGCGCCGAGGCGATGGATGATGTTGAGGTTTGCAAGGCAAGCCCAACCGGGCGAGTGCTTTCGGTGGTTGGAACAGCAAAAACTTTTAGCGCTGCCAGAGCGCTTGCCTACGAGGGAATGTCCCGAATCAGTTTGCAGGGGTCTCACTACCGCAGCGACATAGCACTGAAGGTTGCTGAGTAGATGGAACTTCCAGGCTTTAGACACGTCTATTCGGGCAAAGTCCGTGACCTATACCAGAGTGAAGATCAGAACTACGACCACCTGGTTTTAGTGGTTGCCAGTGATCGCATCAGCGCCTTTGACACGATTCACTCAAAGCCGATTCCGGGCAAGGGTGAGGCACTGACCAAGGTGACCAACTTCTGGTTTGACCACCTAGAAATCCCAAACCACCGCAGCAATGAATTGGCTGTGCCGGCTGCGGTTCAGGGCAGAGCGATGATGGCCAAAAAGCTTGAGATGTACCCGATCGAATGCGTTGTCCGCGGCTACATCTCCGGCTCAGGTTGGACCGAGTATCAAGCAACCGGGAAGATTTGCGGCGTGGAGCTTCCTTCGGGGCTGCAAAACGGCGATCGGCTGCCCAAACCTATCTTCACCCCTGCCTTCAAGGCTGAAGTTGGTCAAAAGGACGAGAACATCAGCTTCGACCAGACCGTCCAAATCGTAGGTCAAGAAATCGCGGAGCAGCTGCGTGAGCAAAGCCTGAAGATCTTCGAGCAGGCTAGCGCTCTTGCTGAGAAGGCCGGTTTGATTCTTGCCGACACCAAGTTCGAATTCGGCAATGATCCTGAAACAAACACCCTGACACTCGGTGACGAAGTTTTGACCCCAGACAGCTCTCGCTACTGGGACCGTGATGCCTGGGAACAAGGAATTAGAGACCAGAGCTTTGACAAGCAAATTATTAGAAACTGGTTGCTTGCGCACTGGGATCTAAAAAGCCAACCACCAGAGTTACCAGACGAGATCATTGCGCTGACATCACAGAAGTACGAAGAACTTTTTAGACGGCTATCGGCTTCCCTAGCGTAGGCTGGTAGCACTTAGGCGCGATGGAGTGCCGTGAATTTGTCCGGCAACCAAAGAAGCCAAAAATTTTGAACACACTAAAAACCAAGCTGACTGCGCTATTTTCTGGAACTGATCCTCGCTATCGCCCCAGACCAACTGTCAAAGAAGCGATCGCCAATCCAAGGCTGTTGCTGCGCGAGAGCCTAGCGGGACTGGTTGTTGCCCTGGCCTTGATTCCAGAGGCAATCTCCTTCAGCATCTTGGCCGGTGTTGACCCACGAGTGGGACTGTTCTCAAGCTTCGTGATGGCAATTACCACCGCAATTCTGGGCGGACGTCCGGCGATGATTTCAGCCGCAACTGGCGCGGTGGCACTTGTGATTGCCCCTGTGGCACGAGATTACGGGCTGGATTATTTCTTGGCCACAGTCATCCTTGCTGGAATCTTCCAACTGGTTCTGGGTGCGCTTGGGGCTGCCAAGCTCATGCGATTCATCCCTCGCAGCGTGATGCTGGGGTTTGTGAATGCACTTGCAATTCTGATTTTCATGGCTCAGTTGCCACACCTGATTGGTGTTCCGTTTGCCGTTTACTGGCTGGTCGCAATCGGACTGCTTGTGATGATTTTCATGCCGCGCTTCACCAAGGTGATCCCGGCGCCACTTGTTGCAATCGTGCTGGTCAGTGCGATGGTTTTGATTATGGCGATTTCGGTGCCACGAGTTGGTGACGAGGGTGAGCTTCCAGAATCACTTCCGGAGCTATTGATTCCGAATGTTCCGCTAACCATGGAGACCTTCAACATCATCGCTCCGTTTGCCCTGGCAATGGCTCTGGTTGGCCTACTTGAGTCCCTGATGACCGCGAAGTTGGTCGATGAAATCACTGACACTCACAGCCAGAAAACCAGAGAGTCGCTTGCTCAAGGGGTTGGAAATATCCTGTCCGGGTTCCTCGGTGGCATGGGTGGCTGCGCGATGATCGGTCAGACCATGATCAACGTGAAGGCCTCTGGAGCCAGAACCAGAATTTCCACTTTCTTGGCGGGTGTGTTCCTGTTGATTTTGGTGGTCAGCCTAGGTGACATCGTTGCGCAAATTCCAATGGCGGCGTTGGTTGCGGTAATGCTCATGGTTTCTTTCGGAACCTTCAACTGGCACAGCATCCAACTCTCGACTCTGAAGCGCATGCCCAAGAGCGAAACCACAGTCATGGTCGCCACCGTTGCCGTGGTGGTCTGGACCCACAACCTTGCAATCGGAGTGATCGTCGGAGTGATCGTTGCGATGATCGCCTTCGCCAGGAGAGTTGCCCACTTTGCCAGCGTCACCAGAAGCATCGGCGGCGATGATGAAATCAGCGCGGCCCTCTACACCGTTGAAGGTGAGCTGTTTTTTGCCTCGAGCAATGACCTGACCACGCTGTTTGAATACTCCGATGACCCGGATGAAATTGTTATTGATGTCACCAACTCACACATCTGGGATGCCTCGACAATTGCTGCTCTGGATTCGATCACAACCAAATATGAATCAATGGGTAAGAACGTCTACATCAAGGGAATGAACAAGGCCAGTGAGCGGCTCCACGGACGCCTAACTGGCAACCTTGGCCAAGAGTAATTACTGGCTGAAAAACTTGACTAGTCTGGTGATGTGCTAAACACAAAACTCAGAGCAGAGCATGAAAAGTTGGGGGCCAGCTTTACCGAATTCGGTGGCTGGGAAATGCCCGTTCGCTATGGCTCAGACATTGATGAACATCACACTGTTCGCAACGGCTGTGGCCTGTTTGACATAAGCCACATGGCAGAGATTCGAGTCACTGGTTCCGCTGAGGACTTTCTCGACTTCGCCCTTATTTCTAAGCTCTCCGAAATCGAAGTTGGCCGCGCCAAATACACCATGATCTGCAACGATCAGGGCGGCATCATCGACGACCTGATCGTTTACCGTCTTGACCAAGATGAGTTCATGATTGTTGCCAACGCCGGCAACCACCACCAGGTGGTGGAAGCGCTGAAGCAGTGTCTTGAAAATTTCCCCGACACGCAGGTGGTGGATGAGTCTGGAATTTGGTCTCTGATTGCGATGCAGGGCCCTAAGACCAATCAGATCCTTGGTTCGCTGGTAGATGTTGACCTGACCGAGTTGAAGTATTACTCGATCGCTGCTGCCAGAATCTCGGACCAAGATGTGTTCTTGGCTCGCACTGGCTACACCGGTGAAGATGGTTTTGAGATTTTTGTTGCTGGCGACCCATCCAAGATCTGGCAGCTGCTAGCAGCTCAAGACGGAGTTGAGCCATGCGGCCTAGCCTGTCGAGACACCCTTCGCCTTGAGGCCGGCATGCCGCTCTACGGTCACGAGCTAGGCATCGACTACACCCCATTTTCAGCAAACCTGGGCAAGGTGATTCGGTTTGATAAGGATCAATTTGTGGGCAAGCAAGCGCTCGAAAGCGCCAAGCACCCAGATCACCGACTCTTCGGCCTAGCCGGCCAAGGCCGCCGGGCAGCCCGTGCCGACTATGAAATTTTTCTACCCGGTGAGGATGTTGCAATTGGCAAGGTCACATCAGGTGCACTGTCACCAACACTTCAAGAGCCAATAGCGATGGCGATGCTGCAAGTTGACCAAGGTTTAGAAGTAGGCAGCGAAGTTGAAGCCGATGTTCGCGGCACCAGAGTTCCATACAAGATTGTTCAACTACCGTTTTATAAGCGGGAAAGGTAATAAAGATGGCAAACCCAGCAGACCGTAAGTACACCAAAGAGCACGAATGGGTGCTGGTCGAAGGCGACGTGGCAACAGTGGGAATCACCAAGTACGCAGCTGATGCGCTCGGTGAGATTGTTTACGTTGACCTTCCGAAGGTGGGCTCAAATGCCGCCCACATGAAAATTTGCGGTGAGATCGAGTCCACCAAGTCGGTCGGAGAGCTCTATGCCCCGATGGATGGCGAGATCGTCGAGGTAAACAGCGCCTTGGATCAGGCACCTGACCAGGTAAATGATGACCCGTTCGGGGATGGCTGGCTGATTAAAATTCGTTATACCTCTTTGCCGGACCTTCTTTCGGCATCCGAATACGACGCGCTAGTTGGAGAGTAATTGCTTTTAGATCACCATCAGTTCCGTAACCGCCACATCGGACCAAATAAAGACCAGCAGCAACAGATGCTGGATTACCTTGGCATCAAGGACCTGTCCGAGCTAATGGAAAAGGCGCTGCCTGAGGCCATTCACTACCGTGGTGGCAGCCAGCTTCCAGATGCAATCAGTGAGGATGAGGCACTGGACCGCCTTCACGAGATAGCTTCTAAGAACCGAATTACCCAGAGCTTTATGGGTCTTGGCTACTACGGGACCAGAACCCCGGGTGTGATCAAGCGCAACGTGCTGGAAAACCCAAGCTGGTACACCGCCTACACCCCATATCAGCCGGAGATCAGCCAGGGTCGGCTTGAAGCCCTGATCAACTTCCAAACGGTTGTAACCGACCTCACCGGCATGAAAACCGCCAACGCATCGATGTTGGACGAGTCAACCGCCGTGGTTGAGGCAATGATGATTGCTAAGCGCAGCGCTGACAGCGACTCGAATGTATTCTTCGTCGACAACGACATGTTCCCTCAGACAAAGGCACTGCTAGAGCACCGAGCCGAGCCGCTTGGAATTGTAATCAGCTTCTTCGACCCCGCCGACCTTAGTCAACTCGACCAGGAATGTTTTGGCGCAGTGGTTCAGTACCCGGGAGCCAGCGGCCGAATTATTGACTTTGATGGTCTGTTTGCCAAGGTTCATGAATTTGGTGGTTTGGCTCTTGCCAGTGCCGACCTAATGGCCCTTACTCTGCTAGCCCCTCCGGGTGAAAAGGGTGCGGACGTGGTCTGCGGAACAACCCAGCGCTTCGGAGTGCCAATGGGCTTTGGTGGTCCTCACGCCGGCTATCTTGCAGTACGCGAGAAGCTAGAGCGCACTATGCCCGGTCGTCTGGTTGGAGTGTCGGTAGATGCCGAGGGTGCCCCGGCCTACAGGCTTACTTTGCAGACCAGAGAGCAGCACATCAGGCGCGAGAAGGCGACCAGCAACATTTGCACCGCCCAGGTGCTCCTGGCAGTCATGGCCGGAATGTATGCGGTCTACCATGGCCCAGAAGACCTCAAGGCAATCGCTCAGGAGATCCACGACAAGGCCTCTGCTCTTGCCAAGGTTTTGGCGGAAGTTGGCTTCACGCTTCAGCACGAAAACTTCTTTGACACCATCAGAATCGTCAACACCGAGGCTGAGAAGCACTACCAGGCAGCTAGAGCCAAGGACCTGACGGTCTTGATGGTCGATGAAACCACTCTTGGAATTTCCGTTGATGAAAGCACTACCTGGGACCTCTTGGCCGAATTGGCCGGTGCCTTTGGTGCCAGGGCTCCTCGTCCAGAGGACTCCTCAGACAGACTGAAAAACCACAGGACTTCCAGCTACCTAGAGCACCCGGTCTTCAACTCTTATCACTCTGAAACCGCAATGCTTCGCTACCTGAAGAAGCTGGCCGACTTTGACTACGCATTGGACAGGGGCATGATCCCGCTTGGGTCCTGCACCATGAAACTGAACTCAGTGACCGAAATGGAAGCGGTCACCTGGCCTGAGTTTGCAAACCTGCACCCGTTTGCACCTGCTGAGGACACCCAGGGCTATATGGAGTTGATAACTGAACTGAGCAGTTGGTTGAGCGACATCACCGGCTACGAAGCAGTCTCGCTGCAGCCAAACGCCGGCAGTCAGGGAGAGTTGGCGGGGCTATTGGCCATTCGCGGTTATCACCGCTCCCGCGGGGATTTCCAGCGAAACATTTGCTTGATCCCCTCCTCTGCTCACGGAACCAACGCAGCCAGTGCTGTTTTGGCAGGACTCGATGTCGTGGTGGTTGGCTGTGATGCCGACGGCAACGTCGATGTTTTGGATCTAAAGCAGAAGATTGCTGAGCACCAAGAAACCCTTGCTGCGCTGATGATCACCTACCCATCGACTCACGGTGTTTACGAGGAAGCGGTAGTTGAAATCTGCGACCTGGTTCATGCCGCTGGTGGCCAGGTTTACATCGATGGCGCCAACACAAACGCGGTGGTTGGTTACGCGAAGTTTGGAGAGTTTGGTGGCGACGTATCGCACCTGAACCTCCACAAGACCTTCTGCATCCCTCACGGCGGCGGCGGACCCGGTGTTGGTCCGGTGGTGGCACGAGAACACCTCAGGGAGTTCTTGCCAGGTCACCAGATGGCTCAGGTTGAACTACCAAACTATGGACCGGTTTCGGCTGCGCCGTTTGGTTCGCCTAGCATTCTGCCGATCTCCTGGGCATACATCCAGATGATGGGAAACCAGGGCTTGATGGACGCAACAGCAGTTGCAGTTCTGAGCGCCAACTATGTTGCCAAGAAGCTGGCGGATGCTTTCCCGCTTCTCTACACCGGCAAGCATGGCCTAGTTGCCCACGAGGCAATCATCGATATTCGGCCGCTGCAGGCATCTGCTGGCATTGCCAATGACGACGTGGCCAAGCGCTTGATCGACTACGGTTTCCACGCCCCAACCATGAGCTTCCCGGTTGCGGGAACTCTCATGATTGAGCCGACTGAGTCTGAGCCACTGGAAGAGCTTGACCGATTCATCGATGCGATGCTTGCAATCAGGGCTGAGGCTCAAAAGGTTCAGGACGGGCAATGGCCAGCCGAGGACAACCCGCTTGTGAATGCCCCCCACACAGCAGGACAGCTCACTTCGGAGTGGGAGCACCCATACTCCAGAGAGACTGCAGTGTTCCCAGTTGCGGGGCAGGCAAAGTCGAAGTACTGGCCTCCGGTCAGAAGGCTCGATGGCGCGTTTGGTGACAGAAATCTTGTTTGCAGCTGCCCTCCGATTGAGAGCTTTATCAAGAACTAGCTTCTTGGAACCAGCTGTTTCCTTATGATTTCTGCGGCACTCTCCAGATCGAGAGCATCCGTGGCAATCGCCAGTGTTAGGTCGAATGCCTCGTCGCGAGTCATGTTGTGAAGATACGGGTTTGCTAGCAGACCTAAGTTCAATCGCCCTGGCTGCCGCAACGCCGGGTGGTATTTCGGCCCACGAAATTCGGCATACCACCAGGCTGCTTTCAGGCAATAAACAGGTTCGAGGCTTTGACATCACCGAAATTGACGCGAGTATAGACAGTGCGGACGGTAGAACGGTTCGGCTAGCCGCACTGCTGATTCTGGAAGCTGTTTCAGGTCATCTAGCCAACTGAGCCAATCGCCAACTCTGGCAAGCCTCGCTCCACTAAACTGGTGACATCCGCGCAATGGAGCGAGCCCAAATAATCCATCCCGAAACTCGCTAGCGAGCAAACCGAAGGGGAAAAGTGCCAAAGATCATCGTCGAGATCATGCCCAAGCAGGACCTACTAGACCCGCAGGGGAAGGCCGTTGCCAATGCCTTGCAGCGCAGTGGCAACAAAGAGATTTCGGCCGTTCGAATCGGGAAGCGAATCGAGCTTCACTTCGACAGGCCAATCACGGACAAGGATATGGAAAACGCCTCAGCTCAGGCATCCAGCTTTCTGTCAAACGATGTGATTGAAGACGTAGTCGCAATCACCAAAGAGGACTAAGCCTGATGAAGATTGGCGTCATAACTTATCCGGGAACCCTCGACGACAGGGATGCCCAAAGGGCAATCAGGCTTGCTGGAGGCACACCGGTGTCGCTGTGGCATGCAGATGATGATCTGAAAAAAGTAGATGCTGTTGTTTTGCCGGGTGGTTTTTCCTACGGCGACTACCTGCGCTGTGGTGCAATTGCTGCGCAGGCGCCAGCAACCAAAGAGGTAATCAAACTGGCAGCACAAGGACTACCGGTATTGGGTATCTGCAACGGCTTCCAGATTTTGGTTGAATCACACCTTTTGCCAGGTGGGCTGATTCGAAACGAGAAGCAGCACTTTGTCTGCCGGGATCAGAAGCTACGTGTTGAAAATAACAACACCGCCTGGACCAGCCTGTTTGAAGAAAACGAAGAGATTTTGATTCCGCTGAAAAATGGCGAGGGCGGCTACATTGCCACTGATGAAACATTGAAGATGCTTGAGGCAGAGAACCGGATTGCCTTTAGATACCTAGACACAAACCCGAATGGTTCAATGAACGACATCGCGGGGTTGACCAACGAACGCGGCAATGTGGTCGGGCTAATGCCTCACCCTGAACACGCGGTTGAGCCAGGCTTTGGGCCAGACACTGACATTGCGATGCGCTCCGGCGTCGACGGCTTGAAGTTTTTCCAAAGTGTTTTGAAGATGGCGGTGAACTCCTAATGTTTAAAAACAAGAAGCTAGCCGCAAGCGGTGTTGACACAACCGAACATGCAGTTGCCGAGCCGGACAGAGACCAGCCGTGGAAAGAGCTTGGCCTCAAAGAAGATGAATACCTAGAGATAAAGAACATTCTTGGCAGACGCCCAACCTCCTCTGAGCTAGCGATGTATTCGGTGATGTGGTCTGAGCACTGCAGCTATAAGTCATCAAAGATCTACCTTCGTCAGTTCGGTGAAAAGGTCACCGATCAGATGAAGGAACACCTAATGGTGGGCATGGGTGAGAACGCTGGTGTGGTTGACATCGGCGAGGGTCTAGCGGTGACCTTCAAGGTCGAGAGCCACAACCACCCCTCCTACATCGAACCATTCCAGGGAGCGGCAACCGGGGTCGGCGGAATCGTTCGTGACATCTTGTCGATGGGCGCAAGACCAATCGCCGTTATGGACCAGCTACGCTTTGGTGCTCCTGAGAACCCCGACACCTCACGAGTGGTCCATGGGGTGGTCGACGGCATTAGCTTCTATGGCAACTGCCTGGGCCTTCCAAACATCGGTGGCGAGACAGTTTTTGACTCTGTTTATCAGGGAAACCCTCTAGTAAACGCACTTTCAATTGGTGCCATGAAACATGAGGACCTGCAGCTTGCCAAGGCCTCAAACCCCGGTGACCTGGTCATTCTGTTCGGGGCAAGAACCGGCGCCGATGGAATCGGTGGAGTGTCGATATTGGCTTCCGAAACTTTCGAATCAACAGGCCCCACCAAGCGACCTGCGGTTCAGGTTGGTGACCCTTTTGCTGAAAAGGTCCTGATCGAGTGTTGCCTTGAGCTCTTCCATGCTGGAGTTGTGGCTGGAATTCAGGACTTGGGCGGCGCAGGTATTTCTTGTGCGACATCGGAGCTGGCCTCAAATGGTGGCAAGGGCATGAAAGTGCAGCTCCAGAATGTTTTGCTTCGTGATCAGTCGCTGACACCAGAAGAGATCCTGATGTCAGAGTCGCAGGAGCGGATGTGTGCGGTTGTTCCAAAGAAGCAACTCAAGGCATTCGAGAAGATTGTTGAAAAGTGGGAAGTTGAGTACTCAGTACTTGGCGAGGTAATCGACGAGGACCGCCTCTACATCAACTGGGGCCACGAGGAAATCGTGAATGTTCCACCTCGAACCGTTGCCCATGATGGCCCGGTTTACGACCGTCCGGTTGCACTTCCTCAATACCAAAAGGCTCTCAACGATGACTCCAGCAGCTCTCTAAAAAGAGCAGAGAACGCCACCGAGCTGGCAGCTCAATTGATGCAGTTGATTGCAACCCCGAACCAGGCCGACAAGAGCTGGATCACCGCACAGTATGACAAGTACGTGATGGGAAACACCGCACTTTCAATGCCGGATGACTCCGGCATGGTCAGAATTTCTGAGGAAACCGGCCTGGGTGTTGCATTGGCAACCGACGCTAACGGCAAATACGCCTACCTGAACCCCTACGAGGGGGCCAGGCTTGCACTAGCCGAGGCCTATCGAAACGTTGCTGTCACAGGTGCGGTTCCACGGGCAGTCACCAACTGTCTAAACTTCGGTTCTCCTGAAAACCCAGAGGTGATGTGGCAATTCAAAGAGGCAACCGCGGGACTAGCCGACGCCTGTTTGGAACTGGGCATTCCAGTAACCGGCGGAAACGTTAGCTTCTACAACCAATCAGGCGACGTTGCCATCTACCCGACCCCGGTGGTTGGTGTTCTGGGAGTGATTGATGATGTTGCCAGAAGAATTCCATCCGGTTGGCAAGATGATGGCAACAACATCTACCTACTAGGCAATACCTTCGACGAGCTCGATGGCTCCGCTTGGGCCAAGGACCTCCACGATCACCTGGGCGGCCAGCCTCCAAAGGTTGACCTCGCCAAGGAGATCGAGCTCGCGGAGCTACTTCACGGAGCAAGCATTCAAGGCCTGATCGAGTCAGCTCATGACATCTCCGAGGGTGGCCTGGGGATTGCGGTGCTGGAGGCAGCACTTCGTTTCAATGTCGGAGCAAGAATCTGGCTTGGCGAAATGCTGGAGCGCGATGCTATCGACATGACAGCGGCGCTGTTCTCTGAATCTCAGTCACGGGTGATCGTTACCGTTGGCCGCGAAGACGATGTGAAATTCCAGGCGCTGTGTGAGGCTCGCGGGGTTCCCTGCTTGCGAATCGGTGTTACCGATGCCACCTCAAGCATGGTTGAGATCAAGGACGTTGCAGACCTGAAGCTGGATGACATTAGATCAGGTTGGGTCAACACTCTGCCGGAGCTGTTTAGCTAAATCAGAAACAATTGTGCAGTTCTGACACAACCAGTCGACCTTATTAGCCCTTGTTTCCGATGTGGTCGAAGGTCGATGTGTTGAAGTGTGACTGTGAGTCGCGGGTTAGGTTGATTGGACCATCAACACCGTAGTATCGCTGACCCGCCACCAATAGCTCCTCAGCCGGGAACTTTGTAATGACCTCGCAACCGGTCTCGGTAACGACAACTTCTTCCTCGATGCGCGCAGCTCCCCAACCATCCTTAGAGGGCCAATAGGTTTCAAGCGCAAAGACCATACCCGCCTCCAGAACCTCAGGGTTATCAAAGGAAACCAAACGGCTAAAGATCGGCTTTTCCCAAATCGAGAGTCCGACTCCGTGTCCGTACTGAAGAGCAAAGGCAGCTTCCTCATTCGCGAAACCAAACTCCTCGGCCTTTGGCCAGACAGCGACGATGTCTGCAGTTGTGGCACCAGGCTTGACCAGGGCGATCGCACGATCCATATATTCGCGGCAAATTCGATATGCATCGCGCTGTGCCGGCGAGGCGCTACCGACTGCGAAGGTGCGGTAGTAGCAGGTCCGGTATCCCATATAGCTGTGGAGGATGTCAAAGAACGCAGGGTCTCCGGGACGAATTAGGCGATCGCTAAAGACGTGAGGGTGCGGCGAACAGCGCTCTCCAGAAATCGCGTTCACGCCCTCGACGTGCTCAGATCCGAGGTCGTAGAGCACCTTGGAAACAAGACCAACCGCCTCGTTCTCCTTGACTCCAGGCCTTAGGAACTCGTAAAGCTTCTCGTAAGCGGCATCAACCATGGACGCAGCAGAAGTCAGCAGCGTCAGCTCATCCTTGGTTTTGATGCGTCTGGCCTCAAGGAAAATCTGCTGTCCATCGACCACCTGCAAACCCTTTGCCTGTAGAGCAAAGAGCACCGGGAGTTCGATGATGTCAACACCGATTGGTTCGTTTTGTAGGCCGTGGCTTGCAAGAACTTCGTAGACCTTGTCAGCAACAGCTTCGGCCTGCTTGGCGTCTGGGTGAATCGCGCCGCGAAGAGTAGAAATTCCAGCACGAGCGCCGACCCCAAGCTTTGATGCTCCGTGGTGTGGTTCGTGCCCGTTCAAATCTCCATGCGTGTGTGACGCATGCGCATCGTCCAACCATGGTGTCTGAAGTTGGTGATGCTTTGCAGCAGACCCAAAGTCCCAGAGCACAGCCTCACCGGTTCTCGGTAGAACCGCGTAGCGAATCATCTTGTCCATAGCCCAGGTACCGATGTGGGTTCCAGTCATGTACCGGATGTTGTGGAAATCGAAGGTCAGCAAAGACCCCACTGAGGACTTCTCCAGCTCTGCCTTCAGACGCCCCAGTCGCTCAGACCTAAGCCTTGAGTGATCGACTCGGTTTTCCCAGTCGACTGAGTTGAATCCATAGGTTGGGATTCCCATAACGTATCCTTGCTTTCAATTGGACTGTAAAGCTGTACTGCACAGTTTAGAGAAATTTGTCTTTTCTGTAAAGCCTGAGCAAACTTTGTGATTTGGAGACTATTTGGCGCTTGACTGCACGTGAACCTTGATCTGCGACTTGTCAGTAAGCACAGCGTCATAGGCGGCAGCGGCCTCCGAGATATCGAACTGCTTCGTAACCAACGGACTTAGGTCGATCCCTGTTCTAGCAAGGAAGCGGATGGTTTCTGGCCACACTCCCGGTGAACCGATGATCCCTCGCACCTGAAGTTCCTTTGACTGAATGAGCCCGAGCTTGGCTGTAGCCGAACCTCCAACATCAATTCCAATGTTCACTAGGCGCGCACGAAATGCTGCTACCTCAAGTGTCATTGCCATAGCCTGTGGCTTTCCGCTGGCCTCAAAGACAACGGTTGCACCGATGCCATCGGTGAGCTTCATCGCCTGTTCGACAGCATCGGCAGCACTGGGATCAAAAACCGCCTCGGCACCGAGTTTCTTGGCAACCTCTGCGCGCTCCTTGGATGGCTCGGCAATGATTACCCTTGCGCCCTTGGCATTTGCCGCGGCAACAACTCCGAGACCAATCGGCCCGGCACCAAAAACGATTACCGTGTCAGAGGCATCTAAATTATCGGCCTGTTGAGCTGCGTAGTAACCACAGCTGAACGGCTCTACTAGGGCTCCAGCAGTCCACGAGACTTCGGAAGGAATCTTATGCAGCCAGGTTTCCTTGGCAATGAAGAACTCGGCCATCGCACCTGAGATTGAGAAGCCGAAATGCTCCATCCCAATCACACACTCGCCTACGACACGATCGCCGGGCATGAGGGTCGTGACCTTAGAGCCAACCTCGATAACCTCGGCGGACCACTCATGGCCCGGGATGATTGGGTAGCTAAACGGGATGATGTAGCGACCCTCGAGGAGTTCGATGTCGCTGTGGCAGATGCCCACAGACCGAGCCGCCAGCAGAACCTCGTCGGGGCCAATCTGAGGTTTTTCGATTTCGTTAACGGCCATTTTGTTTTCGGCCATGAATTGCAAAGCTTTCATAATTTCTCCTAAAGGAGCACCTTTCCACCATCGATCATTATTGTTTGTCCTGTCATGTAGTCAGAGTCGCCAGATGCAAGGAAAATTGCCGTTCCGACTAAGTCTTTTGCGAGTGCAGGTCGGCCGATCAAAATGTCCGCCGAAAACTCGTCGATGGCCTGGCCTGGGTTTTTTGTAGCCCCCATCTCGATTAAGTCCTTGTCCAAAGTCACCCAAAGTGGAGTGTCAACAACGCCTGGCGAGAAGGAGTTGCAGGTGATGCCGTGCTCTGCCAAGCCTCGGGCAGCTGCTTGAGTAAGGGCATTCACTGCGAACTTGCTGGCGGAGTATGGCGCGAAATCTGGGTAACCCTGGCGCCCGGCCACAGACGAGGTGTTAATTATCTTGCCACCGGTGCCCTGAGAAATCATCACCTTCGCGGCCTCTTGAATTCCGATTAGGACACCGAGGCCATTGACTCGCATGATGGCGTTGAAGTTTTCTTCAGTCACTTCAAGCAAGGGCATGGGCTTGTTGAAACCAGCGTTGTTGAAAATGACATCTAGGCCAGAGGCAAAGACTACAAATTTTTGGATAGCGACAGCCATTTGAGATCGGTCTGCCACGTCAGCAGCAAGGGCGATGGCATTTCCTCCATCAGAAGCTATTTGATCAACAATGCCTTGAGCCGCTTCAAGATTTAGGTCGAGGATTCCGACAGTTGCACCCTCGTTGGCCATTGCTGCAGCAAAACCAGCCCCAATTCCGCTGCCCGCTCCTGTGATAAGAACGCGCTTTTGATCAAGCCGACCCATTTCGCCCTCCTTTGGACTGAACCTGCAGTAGTACTTCTCGTCAAGTGCCACTAAACATTATTCAATGAAAATACACTGATTTGGCCCGAAAGTCACAATTGTTATTATTTTTGTAAAGTTTTAGCAAACAGAAGGGTCCCGCATGTTAAAGCACATTGTTTTATTTAAGCGTCACGAGGGCGTGGAGAAAGCAGAGTTCGACCGCGTCATAAACAAGTTCGCAGATCTTCCAGCGAGCATCCCCGTAATTGCAGGGTGGTGGTTCCGAGTCCCGGAGGGTGCAGAGACCAGCTACGAGGCAGGATTCGTTTCCGAGTTTGCCAGCGAAGAGGCTTTGGCTGCTTACCAGGTTCACCCGGCTCATGAGGAATTGGCAAGGGCGGCCGGTGCGGTTGCCAGCGCGGCAGTTTTTGATGCCTGGGACTAGTTCTTAGAGTGTCCCCGGGAAGATTCTAGGGTCTAGTCAGAAGGAAACTTCGGGTGCCAGAGCTTCACCGGAGCATGGGTTTCATACTGCTTCCCCTCTGGGAAACTCACTAACTCAAACTGCATGCCCCAGGGGCTTAAGAAGTAGACCCAGCGCTGGCCGAACGAGGCATTTGCGCTTCTAGTTGGCTCACCCAAAATCTCAATTCCCTGTGACCTCAAGTATTCAACCGCCGCATCAAGATCATCGACATAGAAGGCTAGGTGGTGGCCGCCAATATCGCTATTTCTTGGTTGAGGATTTTGTCCATCAGCCGGCTCATATTGAAAGACCTCAAAATTGGATCCGTTCGCGCACCTAAAGAACCTAAGTTCGCGCATGACGGTTCTCGGGTGGACATTGAGGTGCTGCTGCATCCAGTCATCAGCCTTCTCAAACGGCCCCAAGGAATAGACGAGCTCACAGCCAATCACTCTCACAAAAAAATCAGTCGCCTGGTCTAGGTCGGGAACAGTAAAACCGATGTGATCTGTTCCATGAAGGTTTGGTATTGCCACAGTTCTCCCTGCAAAAAATCTAAGTCAAGTCATTCAGACTGGATCGACTAGCCGTTTCGCTGATTCATCATGCGCAAGACATCAACTGCAGATGCGGCCGCGTGGTCAGCAGCCAACCGCTCAGTTGGTTGATCGTATTTTGCATCGTGGGTGCTGATGACAAACCAGATTCCCTTGACTGTCTCGTTCGACTCGTTCCGATAGAGGTGTGGGCGATTTGCATCGAAGGAGAAAGAGTCGCCGGCGCTAATCTCGATGGTTTCAAACTCGAGTTTAAGCAACAATTTACCCTGCAGCAGATATCCGTACTCTGCAGCCTCGTGGCGCATCAGCTTTCCTTCGAGCGAAGAAGAACTTCCCGGAGGATAGGTGACCAGTAGCGGGTCAGCCATGTTTGAGTTGCCATGTGCTAGGCGCTCCCAGGTCACACCGTTTTCCATGTCAATTCGAGGATTATCAGCTCCACGCTGAACAACTGAATTCGATGGGGAGGATCCTGACACTGCCTCTGAAACAGCTCCCTGACCTGACATGATCCCATCAAGTGACAGGCCCAGATGACTCACCAGTGCATAAAGGGTGCTCACTGAAGGCTGAGTTTTACCAGTCTCCACTTGAGAAAGCAGGCTTGCGGAAACGCCAACGGCCGTAGCCACGCTTCTCAGGCTTAACTTCTTTTCCAGCCGAACCCGTCTGAGCTCAGCTCCTACCTGTAAATCTTTCACTAAAATCCCCGATCTCCCCTGGGTCTACGTTGACTCTTGAGCTCAACATCAATCATCTCAGTGAAATTTCACTGCAGGTAAACAAAATGGCAAAAAATTCAAGAATTTTCACGAATGCGGCTTATTACGCATTGTCCAGAGCCAAAGCACTGTTCAGCGCGACTGCACATAGAATGTGAATAAGCAAAGGAGCGGCAATGCAACTATCAAACACTCTCGGACACCTCACCTACTCGACCCTTGTCCATGCGGGTGACAACTGGGACCAAATGCGCGCCAGCGTAGAAGAATTCGTCCCCCAGGTAAAACGGAGGCTCGGCGTTGAAGGAAAGTTCGGAGTCTCGCTGCGGATTTCTGGTGACTCACAAAAGACCCTGTCCGAGTCCCCTGATGCGAGGTCTGACCTCAAAAGGTTTTTGGACGATCAGGGTCTATACGTGTTCACAATTAACGCCTTCCCATATGGACCATTCAAGGGTCAGCGGGTCATGGAGAGGGTCTATGAGCCAGACTGGACCACGAATCAGCGGGTCCAATACACCAAAGCAATCGCGGATATTTTGGTTGACATCACCGATGCAGACACATCTCCATCAATTCAAACCGCTCCCTTGGCCTTCGCTCCAAAAGTGAGTGATGAGAATTACATTGCGCGATTTACCACCAGCGTTTTCGAAGTGCTTGCTCACCTGTACCACCTGGAGGCAAGGACAGGCAGGCGCGTGAAGCTTTCCATTGAGCCTGAGCCTGCTTGTTACCTTGAAACCACGGACGAGACGGTGGCCTTCTTCACGGAAAGAATGTATGCACCGGCAGGGGTAGCAGAGCTCGCAAACATCGCGCAGATACCGCTCAGTGAAGCAGAGGGTGCTATCAAGCGGTATTTGGGGATCGTGTTTGACATCGGACACCAGTCGGTGGGTTTTGAAGACATTCCGCAGTCCTTGGAGAAACTGGTGAACGCTGGAATCCCGATCTTTAAGCTGCAGGAAGCAGCAGCGCTTTGGGTGGAGAGCTTGAGCCTGGACATCGTTCCTGAGCTCAGAAGGTTCACCGACACCATTTACCTAAGCCAGACCAGTCTCAAGACAGCTGGCGGGATCGTCAAGTATTTGAACCTTGGCGAAGCACTCGATGCATATGAAGCTAACCCAGTCCCCACTGAAATGCGCACCCACTTCCACGTGCCGGTATTTTTGGAGGAGATTGGTCCATTCAAGACCACGAGGTTTGCGGTCCAGGAAGCTCTGGCGATGCATCGCAAGCAGCCACTGTCCGACCACCTGGAAATTGAAACCTACACCTGGGACGTGCTGCCGGCCGAGCTAAAGACCGGAGACATTGTGGACTATGTAAGCCGAGAACTTGAATTTGTTATGAAGGAGTTGCAGTCATGAGCCACACACAAGCAAGCGTTATTGGGTTGGGCTCAATGGGAGCTGCAATAGCTCAGAAACTGATTGATGAGGGCGTAAACACCAAAGTCTTCAATCGCTCCAAAACAGCGGAGCAGCCGTTCGTGGATCAAGGAGTTCAAACCGCAAAAACCCTAGTTGAGGCATTCGATTCGGATGTGGTGTTTTCGATGCTCAGCAACGATGCTGCGGTCCTAGAGGTGTTCAGTGATGAGCTGTTGGAGCAGGTGCCCAAAGACACTGTGCACGTAAACCAGGCCACCATTTCCATAGCCGCAGCCAAGGAGCTTGAAGCCAGGCATGCCGCCGCTGGTGTGCGTTACCTTTCGGGACCAGTACTTGGAAGGCCTCATCTGGCAGCGACTGCAAAGCTAGTGACCGTTGCCGGTGGAGCCACAAGGACGCTGGCCGAAGTTCAGCATTACATTGACAAGTTCAGCGGTAAAACCTTCCACGTTGGTGAAGCGCCCTGGGTCGCCTCGCTTGTAAAAATTGGCGTGAACTACAACCTGATTCACGCTCTGCAGGCGATGGCTGAGTCAATCAGTCTGGTTGAAAATGCTGAGGTCGACCCGAACTTGTTCGTGGAGATACTTACGTTTGCTGCTTTCTCAGGAACCGCTTACGCGGGCTATGGCCCGATGATCGCGAACAAGGCCTATCAGCCAGCCGGTTTCTTGATGGAGATGGGACTCAAAGACCTCAGCCTCGTCGAGGGTGCCGCGCAGGACCTAAACCTGAACATTCCATCAACTGGTCTTTTGCGCGGACTATTCGAGACAGCCATGAAGGACGACGTGCTAGCCAAAAGCGACTGGTCGGCGGTGTCTGAAGTGACAAGGCGTCAGATAGACATGTAGCTCATTGAGAGTAAACAAAAACCGCCAGTCGACAGTTGACTGGTGGTTTTTGTTTGGTCTTTTTAGCCTACCCGTGCGCTTCTACGATTCCTCGCAACGCTGTAGGTGATCGCTGCAACCAGGATCAACAACCCCTGGAATATGTACTGCCACATCTGGTCTAGGCCTAAAAATACCGTCGAGTTCATTACCTGCACCAGCAAGATGGCACCGAACAGAGTTCCAACGAAAGTTCCACGACCTCCCAGGAGGCTGGTTCCGCCCAGCACCACAGCGGTGATGCTGGTGAGCGTGTATCCGACACCCTGAGATGCATCTCCAATGCCGAGCTGTGCCATCAAGATAATCGCGCCAAGGAATGTGAATAGTCCGGAAGTCACATAGGCGCCGAGTATCGTCCTGTTGATTTTCACTCCAACCCGTCTTGCTGCTTCCTCTTCCGAGCCGGCTGCCCGTAGACGCCAGCCCCATGGCCGCTTGCGAAGCACGTATTCCATGGCGATCACCACCATCACCAGGACCGCAAATACTGCTGGCAGAGGGCCAAACTTGGTTGTAATCAAACTTGTTACATCGGTGTTTATGTAGCCGTCTGGTGCACTTCGTAGCAGGAAGCTAACGCCGCCAAGACCTATGTAGGTGGTTAGGGTCGCGGCTATTGCAGTGAACTTAAGATAACGAATCAAGGAGCCATTTAGCAGTCCGACCGCCACCGATACTGCGACCATCGCGAACAACCCGAGCATCATCGAAGTCATCGATGACTCTTTTAGGAAGAAGAATGACGATATCACCACAAGCAACCCAGCCAGTGGCCCTGCCGCAAGGTCAATACCGCCGGTCATCATCGCCACCGTTTGCCCCAGAGCGATGAACCCAAGTGCTGTTGCGAGCAGCAACACTGACGAAACATTGAAGTCGCTTAGGTACTTGTCATTGATTGACAAGATGTAGCTTCCAAGAAGAGCCATGACGCTGACCAGTAGCGCGGTTGGAGCGTAGTCGCCCTCGAGAAAAGACTTGACGCGAGACAGGATGGATCGGTTGCCTGCCATCGCGACTTTTCTAACCTGACGTTCAATCCTGATGGCCTGCGTGGTGGAGGAGATTGCAGCGTCAACCATGCGCTCTTCTCTAATCGAAGCACCTTCAAGCACATCAACAATCTGTCCTCGTGACATTACATAGACAATGTCACACAGTCCCTCGAGCTCCTTGGAGTCTGAGGACGAAACCACAACAGGGATCCCCTCCGAAGAGATCTTGCGCAAAATTTGGTAAAGCTCAGACCTGGCACCGACATCCACACCCTGGGTCGGCTCATCGGCCAGAACCATAATTGGCTCTGAAAGTAGGGCTCTGGACATCACAATTTTTTGCTGATTTCCACCGGAAAGAGATGAAACCAACGCCTCGACACCAGGGGCCTTGACTGCAAGTGAATTCAAGGAGTCCACGACCGCAGACTGCTCCTTTTTGCGACTGAGAAGTCCGCGCAGCCTGAACTTCTTTAGTGCGGCAATTGAGGCGTTTTCTCTGACGCTCATGCGCATCATTAGACCCTCGTGCTGGCGATCAGCTGGCATCAGTGCCGCGGAGCCCAGGAGAGCCCGCTTTGACAGGGACTGACCAGAAATCTTTACCTCGCCGTCAAAGTCATCTTGACCCGCCAGCGCCCTGAGTAACTGGCTCTGCCCATTACCGACAATTCCCGAAATTCCAATTATTTGCCCGCGGTAACCAGTGATGTTGATTCCTTGGAAATGATCACTGCTTAGTTCCCGAACTTCGAAATTCGGCTCGGCTTTATCGCCAGAAAACTTCGGAGGGAAGGTGGATCCGAGCTCACGCCCAATGATTAGGGCCAGCAGGTCTGAATCAGTGATGTCTGAGACCTTTGAGGTCGCTCGAGTTACGCCGTCTCTGAGAACGGTTACGGTCTGCGCAACCCGACGGACTTCGGCGAGTCGGTGGGTGATGTAAATCACAGCTGTGCCTGCTGCAACCGCCTTTTCAACCAGTCCGAAGAGAAGCTCGACGGAGTCTTGCCCAAGTGGGGCAGTGGGTTCGTCTAGAACCAGAATTCTTGGGTTTACCGCTAGGGCTTTGGCAATTTCAACCAGGTGCTTTTGAGCAACCGTCAGGTTTTCCATTCGCTGCGAGAGCAAAAGAGTGAGGCCGACCCGACTCAGAAGCTCGTCAACAACTGCAGACGGCGAGCCCTTGCCCCGAAATACTGAGCGCGGAAGCGCTACCAAGAAGTTTTCAAGAACAGTGAGGTCTGGAAGCACCGCGGGGTGCTGGTGAACAATGGCGATTCCCAAAGAAGCCGCAAGCGATGGCGTGAGCTCTGAGTAGCTTTTTCCGTCGATGATTATCTGGCCGGCAGTGGGCGCAACTGTTCCGGTTGCTACGTTCATGAGTGTGGATTTACCCGCACCGTTTTCTCCCAGAAGCGCATGAACCTCTCCAGAGCGAACCTCGAGCGACACATCTTTGAGCGCTGGTACACCGGAGTAGTTCTTGGATATGGAGGACATCTCCATGACTAATTGGTTCTGGGTCTTCAATTTTTTCCTTTTTATCGGGTTTTGAGCCCCGAGCTCAACCACTCAGCTCGGGGCTCAAAACTCAACTAGTTACTTCAGTAGTTCTGCCTGGTCTTCGCCTGACATTTCAGCAGACAAGTACAAGCCACCTGGAAGATCGGTGCGGCAAGTTACTGGCTTTGCTGGGTCTGTCGAGTCCTCGAAGACTGGTCCGGACCATGCGGTCTCGGTTGGAATAACTCCACCAGTTGCGCGAGCAACTGCGTGCTGCACTGCTAGACGAACGTTGTCGTTACCAGTTGGCACGGTCATCAACTTGAAGTCAGGGTTTGCATCCTTGTTGTCCTCCCAGAAACAAGCTAGTACGTTTCCGTCAGACGCGGTCATAGCAGGAATTGAACGGCCTGCCTTCTGGAACTCTGGTAGCGCACCGACAAGTGATGGGCCAAAGTCAGAAACGATCACGTCGATCTGTGGGTACTTAGCAATTGCTGCTGTTAGAACGGTCTGGCTCAGAGCTGGGTCCCAGTTTGTAACCTCGAAAGGCTGCTCACCAATCATCTCGTACTTTGCGTCGGTTAGAACTGACTCAAAGCCTTCACGCTCGGTTACACCCTGGCTGTTTCCAGCAGGACCAGATAGGAACAGGACCTTTGCGCCGTCTGGGAAGTTGGCCTTGATCCAGTTACCCCATGAAACACCATCAGCGAAGAAGTCTGCTCCAACCCAAAGGTCGTAGTCCACTCCTGCTTCACCATCTGGGAACACGCGGTAAGGAACTGTCACAACGCCAGCCTCGTAAGCACTGCGAAGTGCTGGAAGCATTGCCGGACCAGCATCTGGGAATACAACCAGAGCGTCGATACCCTTAGCAACCATTCCCTGAATGTCAGAGATTGCCTTCTGGGTGTCGCCCTGACCATCTGCATACTCGTAGCTGGTGATGCTTGGGCACTTTGCGACCTCGTCAGCACCGGCTGCGGTGGTGATTAGACGCCAGCTGTTTCCGCCGAAACCATCTAGTAGACCAAGTGAGGCTTCGTTTGGTCCACACCATGATGGAAGGTCAGCGTTTGAAGTTGTCTCTTCTTCTGTGTTGCCACCGGCTGCGGTTTCTGTAGTTGCAGTCTCAGTGGTTGCTGAAGCACAACCTGCCAGCACCAAGGCGCTGACACCGACAGCAGCGAGTGCCATCGAGACTCTGCGGTGAGTCTTTAACATAGGTTCCTCTTTCATTTTTTGTTCACATTGCTGTGAGGGTTTCCTTTAAGCCGGGGGGCTCGAAGTGGTTTCATTGCCATCACTGGCACGAAGGGTGCTCAGTAATTCTTTTACTCGCATGCGCACGCCCGACCAGTTGATCGTGTAGGCGGCGACACCAATGCCGAGGGCTGCGGCCTGGACAAGTGTTCGGATTGCGAATGGGACTCCCAGGGCCAGAACGAACTGGTCTAGCTGTGTTAGGAAAAGAGCTGCGATTACAGTCGCAAGTGGAAGGCCTCTTCCACCTAGGAGCGAGGTTCCTCCAAGAACTACTACCGCAACGGACGGCAGTAGGTAGGAGTTTCCCTGGAAGGCAGTTGGTTGATTGGTGACTCCAGCCAGCATCACTCCAGCAGTTGTGAACAAGAGCTGCGCCCACACATAAGCAAGGGAGTTGTGGGTCTTGACTCGAAGACCAACGATTTTGGCCGCAGGCCCAGATGATCCAACGCCCTCAAAGCGTCGGCCGGCGGCGGTCTTTTTTAGAACCACCGTCACGATAGCTGTAATAGCGACTACGAAGAAAACCTCATTTGGGATTCCCCAGGTCAGCCCGTGCACGATGTTTTGAAGCAAAACAGTTGTAACCCTCGGCGTTCCGCCGGAAATGCCCAGCACTGCTCCAAATAGCAGCGCGTTGGTTCCCAGGGTCGCAATGATCGGGTTGAGTCTGAGGATTCCAACTAGGAATCCGTTTAGGAAACCAGCGACCAGGGAGAACGCGTAGGCCATTACAACAGCCATAAACAACTTGCTGTCATCACCATTTGGCTGGTGGCTCGCGATAACCACGGCCAGAGAAACTGCACCAGGAACAGACAGATCGATTCCACCTTGCTGCACCACCAACATCTGCCCGAGGCCAACAATTGCCAAAACCGATGCGAATGCAAGCATGCTTAACTGAGGGCCGGCAGTGATGCTAGTTGGTGCGAACAGGGCGCTTAAGATGTAGAGACCAACGGTTGAGATAACAACCGTAAGCAAACCCTTAGAGACGGAAGCCCTCGACCCGAGCAATGGGCCGCGAGTAGCGGTTTGGGCCACGGTGCCTCCTCTGATACTTTCTGAACTGATGCTCACTTTAGTGTGCAGTGTCACTTTATTTTATTTAATCTCTCTACACAATTGAACTTAGTAACAATTGAGAAACAAAGTGCTGGGAACGAAGAGCGAAAAGACTACTAATCCCCGAATAGTCCCGCCAAACATGGGCACTCTCATGATTTTGCCCACGAAGGTTAGTGGAAAAAAATCGAGTCATGGATTATTTCCTAAACTGAACATTTACAACTATCGTTTATCTAAAGTGAACATTTGACAGAGAAAGGTCTTCTTAGATGACTGCCAAGAGACGCGCCCTAATAGCTGGCGTAACAGGAATTGCAGGACAAACTGTCGCACGACAACTTGTTGCTCAGGGTTGGGATGTATACGGATTGTCCCAAAGGAACAGAGCTGTTCCAGATGGAGTAACTCATGTGCAGGCAAACCTGCTAGATCCCGAGAGCGTGAAGACGGCCGTTGCCGGCATCAAGCCTGAGATCGTATTCATGACCGCTTGGATCCGAAAGGACACCGAAGTTGAGAACGTAGCGGTCAACAGCGCCACCATTCAAAACCTTCTTGATGCCCTTGCCGTTGATGGCGGAGTCCGTCACGTGGCTCTGCTCACTGGCCTCAAGCACTATCTTGGGCCATTCGACGACTACGCCACTGGCGTTATGGCCGAAACTCCGTTCCATGAGTCAGAGCCCAGGTTGGACAATCTGAACTTCTACTACGCGCAGGAGGACATTCTGTTCGAAGAGGCCAAGAAGCAGGGCTTTACGTGGTCGGTGCACAGGTCCCACACCATCTTTGGTTACGCAGTTGACAACGCAATGAACATGGTTCTGACTCTCTCGGTCTATGCAACCATCTGCAAGGAGCTGGGCCAGAAGTTCATTTTCCCTGGGTCTGAGGCGCAGTGGAACTTTATTACAGACGTAACTGACTCTGACCTACTTGGTGAGCAGCTAATTTGGGCCGCAACCAACCCAGCTGGAGAGAACGAAGCATTCAACATCGTCAACGGTGACACCTTCAGGTGGCGCTGGCTATGGCCACAGATCGCCGAGCACTTCGGCGTTGAGTGGGAGGGATTCCAGGGTGAAGAGCGGCCTCTCGCGGTGCAGATGAAGGATGCTGGGCCAGTTTGGGCAGAGATCGCCAAGAAGTATGACCTGGCTGAAGCGGATGTTACAAAGCTCGCATCCTGGTGGCACTCGGACAGCGACCTCGGTCGTGGAGTCGAGTGTGTCACCGACATGAACAAGAGTCGCGAGGCAGGATTCCTAAACTTCCGGCCAACCCCAGCAAGCTTCTTCGACAAAGTTCAGAGGTACCAGGCTGACCGCTTGATTCCGTAAATTCGGACAATAACAAACCCCCCTGGAGAGGCATCTAGGGGGGTTAGTTATTTTTCCTGATTTAGGACTTGATGA
>Ga0213869_10000090_pt1 | contig 71644 bp, 108 predicted proteins | sample PICome_10_FD_160083 | JGI IMG/M metagenome (GOLD analysis project Ga0213869, IMG submission 160083) | Coastal seawater microbial communities near Pivers Island, North Carolina, United States - PICO132 | ecosystem: Environmental > Aquatic > Marine > Coastal | place: USA: North Carolina... | reverse complement strand
TAAGTATCTCCTATTAAGGAAATCTCCTCTTAACTTAGGAGTTTGTACAATAGTTACTAGCTCTGGATACAGTTCAGTAGGAGTAAGTTCTATTATACAGTTTCTGTGTTTATACTTCATAGTGTTAGTATTAGTTTTATTCATATGTGAGCTATTTTAATTATTATTACACTTACCGAATTCCTTTTATGTTGATTTCTTTTATAGGAGTTGTACCCAACTTAGTTAGGAACTCCTTTGCTTCTTTCTTAGTCTTGAATGCGCCGGTAGTATATACTCTACCATCCCCATCTTTCCAACTAACGGATTTATCTTTCCAAATTACACCTTCCATATATTCTAAAGTTTATATCTCTCCTTTATAGCAAGTTCTCGTATATCTTCAGATAACTCCCATAATGAACTATTCTTTATAACTTCTTCAAAGAACTTATCATAGTACTCATCGTTGTTAAATTCTTCGTCGTTCTTATATATTTCTTCCAAAAGTTCGTAGAACAGAACAAACATATCTCTTCCATCGTTTAAATTCAATCGAAGATAGGAACCCTCGGCTGAATGGAGTAACATTTCCGATACACCCCACTCCTTAATGTTAGAAGGTAGTTCCTTTACTATTTCCTCTATTTCGTTTTTGTAAAAATTAAAGTTTCTCATGATTTTTGTTTTTTAAGGTTTATATTTTATTTATCTCTCAATCTTTATTACATAGTAAATATACAACAAATATTTGATATATCCAAACTTTTCTTCAATTATTTTCACTAAAGAGCAAAAAAAACCCACTAAGTGGAGACTAAGCTTCTTAGCGGGTGGTTCGGACGAACACTTTTTGGATAGGAGAGAGTGTATAGTCTCCATTTAATACTGAGGAAAACCCCTTAACCTCAGATAAATACGATTTTCGGTGCGTAGTATCATTTCATCGCCTGTGACACCTCATCGTTATATTGAGCGGATGGTTGGAACTGCCCCAACTTCTCTTGACTGGATGCCAAGCAGGTTTCTCTTAACCCCTCACCCGCAGATATTTTTAAAGAACGTTTGTAACCTCGGTTAATTAGAGCGATTCTCAATCATCAACCTCATTTACTATGTAAAGATACGAAAAATATTTTAATTATCCAAATTTTTTCGTACTTTTCTTTACTTTTTTTCGGTACTCATACCAATAATGAACGAAATCATCACCAAGCTCAGTATTCCAAGCGCAGATAACGGTTCTTTCATCATATACAGTAGTACACTAAAGAATATATCTATCGTTATAGGTATTAACGCTATTCCTACTATCGATATTATCCCTATCAGTACCCAATCTCTAGCTCTCATACTCTCTTTTGTTTTATTATCTCTCATTTACATAGTAAATATACGAATAATTCCTGAGAAATCCAAATTATTTACCACTTTTTTTTGAATTATTCTCATATAGGCATCGCTGTGAGATGTGAAATCCTCAAAATATTGGAATACTCCCACCCACAACCACCCTAAAGATACAACTTTTTTATGAGAATTCCAAATAAAACAGGTGACAATTTGTCATGAAGCTCCGATTTAGGGTATTATCATCAAATATGAGCTTCTATTGTGAAATCCTCATTTGTGTTCACAATTGTAAACAAGTAAAACATGACAATGTGTCAGGTTATTAGGCTAGAAAATTCACTACGAGAAAAAAAAGGCTCTACACGAACACACACTTGAGCCCTTCAACTATGCTTCCACATTCATTACCACTATATCATATAGGGAGAATGTATCACAATTCTATTTTGATATATCCCTATTGTGAAACTCCTTATAAAGTTTTAAACCTCGATAGGAGGCTTATAGGAAGGAATAGGGGTATATAGGAGTTAACTTTTAAAGGGGTGTGATATCTTGATACGGATACAATTCTCAGCCTCTTAAATCCTCTTAAAATCCCTCAGTAATTCGTTGGGTTTTAGGGGAAATCTTCACTCAAGGGAGTAAGGAACGTAGGGAGCTAAAAAAAGGATAACTCTTTGTATTGAGCTATCCTCCGTTTGTGTTCATTTCCCTACTATATTTAGATTAGGGTGCTTTATCGAGGCTTGTAATTCTCTTCTATATCTTGTTTGGATGAAGCTAAATCTCTTTCTTCTTGAGCTAGAAGAGCCTCTCTCTTTAAATCTTTCCTTTGGGAGTATTTCACTTCCATACTTCCATCTATATTGAGTTCTTCTTTAAGTGAGTCAATCTCTTGTTTAGATACTCCTCTTGATTGTAGTTCTGTGAATACTATAAGTAAAAACATCTGAATAGATAGGGTGTTTATATCCTTGTTTAGTTTCCATAAGGATACTCCTATTACTATATACCCTATTAATCTCCATTGTATTATTTTCTTTATTACTCTTTTTACCGAGCTTTCCTTACGAGGTTGTTTATTCTTTCTTCCTCTTGTTGAAATAATCACTTTGAATTTGTTATCTTGTATATCTTTGCTTCTACTCATAATATTAATCTCTACCTCTATCCACTACTTTATCGATATCTTCTATTGGATACGATACATCATTACATTTAACACATATATAATATGCTCCACTTGTGGGTTTATAGTACTCTAATTGTATGTTACATTTCCTACATATCTTCATATCCTATAAATACTATCAATAAAAATAGGTGAAAAAATTTTCTTAACGACTCTTCGAACCCCCCACGACAAAAGAACGAAAGGGGGAGTAGGGGTACTATAAGTAAAATGAGATTATCCAATTATACACTATAATTTGTAAAATTATCCAAGCTGCTATTATCCACAATATGTACATGAGTTCCCGCTTGTTCATGGAGGGGGTTCGATTCGTTATTTAATAATCGTATTCATCATCGTTATAGGGTTTATTTTTTTCTTTTATGGTGAAATCATCTATTCCATCTTCCGTATCTTCATCATCCCAATATAAGAAATCCCACTCTCTATCTTTATTTACCACGTCCTACTTTTCTAACCCCCATGTTTGCACCTTTTCCTTTTGAATTGGTTTTCACTTGTGATTTTGTATTCTTATTGTTTTGTTTATCGTGTTTGTTTCCAAAAAATTTACTTCCCATAATTGTTTCCTTTTATTTAAATTTGATTTGTTGATTATTACTAACTTTTATTTGTTCCAATGGTATTTCATTAGGCATTGGTACCTTTAATCTGTGATTATTTTTATCTATCCAATTACACATATCATCCGATACTAACTTATATCCTTTTTCATTTGGATGAGAATCATTTGGTATAGGTGATTTGTATTCGTTTGGTAAATCATCTGAATATTCATGTATTTTATTTTTAAAATTTACTAATATTTCTGATAAGCTTGGTTGAATTGATATTAATCCATTACCATCATTGGTCCAAGACCATATGAATAAATTCCAACCTCTAGCTATACAATATTCTTTCAATACATTTATTCTAAGAATTGTTTCAATTCTACTATCTAGCGTCATTTGAGGTAAAGATTGATTGTGGGATTTTACCTTTTCTTCTATTTTTTCCAATACCCATTTTCTATGTTGCCCTGCATCATGAAAACCTCGGCCTATTATCTCAAATGCTCTATCATAAAATGTAAGTTGCCAAAATATAGTAACATTTTCATCATTTGGTAAGTTATTGAAAAAATTGAGTAATTGTGATTCATTTGAAGAACCAGCGTATCCATAATTTATAAAGGTTTCATAACCAAATCTTTTTTGAAGATTTGCACCAATAGAGTTTTTATTAAATCTATCCATATTATTCTCTCGATATTCTTGAAAATCTTTATTATTATTATCACAATTTTCTGGCATAGTATCTATATCATAACAACCATCTCCTTGTGAAAAAGAACATCCTAATGTAACTAAAGTACTCATTTTGTAAATTTCATTTGTTCAAATAGTTTATAATATTCATCTTCATTATCTAATTGATAATCAATAAAATCATCATCCTCTTTTATATTATCTTCCCAATATTTATTTAGTTCTAAATATCTATTTCTATTATGTTTTAAAATAGGAAGCATTTCTTTGTAAATTTCATTACATTTTTCAATTGAATAATTTGATAACTGAAGTACTATACTTTCAATCATTTTATATCTTTCATCCCAATCTATTATATTATCATAGCTTTCATCCCAAAAGTCACCGAAAGTTTTGAATCCATGCTCTCTGAGAACTTTTAGTGAATATGGACTGGATATCATAATAAATGGTATTCCTAAAGTAAGCGCTCTTGTAGTTTTTTCTGTAAGATGTATAAATAATCCATCTCTAATATGAATTTGGGAATTTACATATTCATCATCGGTTTTAAATCTATTATCAATTGTATTTTCCGTAATTAACATACAAAATGTTGATTTTTCATAGCCGGTTATTGGATTAAATCCTGTTAATATAAGACCATCTATTGAATTAAAAAATGGATGTTTATTGGATATACCATCTACACCAAAAGAATAATGAAATTTATCTAATAGATTATTTTCATGAATCATTTCAACTATCTGTTCTCTAAATGGTTTAATTCTTCGATTTAAGCAAAGAAAATGTTTATCTACTATTCTGGCTTCAAAATTAACATCTTCTTTAGTAGGTTTGTAAAAGGGAATAGCTAACATATAAGGAAATCCTTTATAGTTACTATAATTGTCTTTTAATTTAAAATTAGGGTTATTATCAATAAATTTTAACTTTGAATGAATACCTCGGTTTGTGAACACTTCATTTAGAATTTTATATAAAAAATAAAACCCATCCCACCAAAAGCATTCATGTATTCGGTAGAAGGTAAATTTATCTGTTTTATCATCAAATTCATCAATTAACTCGTTAAAAAGTTTTACTAATGAATCTTTATTTTCAATAATATTCTTTTTGGAAAAGTTTAAATATTCAAATTTATCATCAGCTGATTGAGAATTATCTACAAAAAAAATTGAACCTATGTTGAAAGATTTGTAATTACATGGTATTGATTCTACACCTAAATTATCGTATCTAATTACTCTTGCTTTCATAACATTTAGTTACTTTGCTTTGGGGTGATTTTTTACTTGTTCTAACTTTTTAGAAAGCTGTTCTATAATATCGGAGTTACCACCACCGGACTTTTCTTTTTCTCTTTCAATTGTATTTGTTAATAAACCTATTATTTCTTTTTGTCTTTTTTTACTCATAACTTCTTTTGTATTAAATTGTACTGGATTATATATTCTATCTAAAACTTGTTTTATTATTGAACAATCTTCATATCTCTCTACTTCTTCCATTTCTCGAAGTAATGAAATAAGATTTGCTTCTGGTATAAGTTGTGTTATTGTTCTTCTTCTAATTTTTCCTCTATCATAACAGTCTAGCATCCAACTTAATGAACGAATTCTAATTTCCTTCATGTATTGTTGATTTGAAAGTTTATTATTCCAATAAAACTGCTCTGGTGTCATTTTATTTATTCCAACTTATTTCCCAATCTTTAAATTCTGATGCGATACAATCAACTTTATAATCTTTTCTACCACCATCTAATTCTTGTATCTTATTCTTAGCAGTATTTCTAATTCCATTCAATCCATGTGTTAACATCAGTTGGTTACCTTGCTCATCACCACTTCTAGCATTATCTTCATTAACCCAAATATGTAAATTCATTTGAGATAGTACTACGATTGCTCTGATGAAATCTCCATCAATTTTTAATTGTTTATTAGTATCTAAGATTTCTGTGATATCATGTATAATATCTTCAATTTCTTTAGCATATTCCTCTTTATGTTGTGGAATCTTCACTTCTTTTAATTGTACAATAGATAATCTATCTATTAATTCACCTAATGTTGGTAGGTATTTTCTCATAGTTTTCAAATATTTTTCTAAATTCTGCAAAGTAGGATTCATCATTACCTACCTGATTATAATTATGAGAAATATGAAATTCATAGTGTTCTTTTTCAATATTATATAATCTATTAAAATTATGTTTTAATATTGGAATCATTTCAATATACATTTCATGTAATTCCTCTAAACTTTTTTCATTTAGTTTTTTAATTATATTCATTATGATATCTAATCTAATATCATCATCTTCGATATTATCATAGCTTTCATCCCAAAAGTCACCGAAAGTTTTGAATCCATATGATTTTAATTTATCTAACATCCCATACATTCCTACATAAATAAAAGGTTGGCATATAGCTAATGGTCTAAACGTTTTCTCTGTAAAGAATCTTTGAACTTGCTCTTCATTTTGAGTATTGAATTTATAGAAAAAAGTTTCACATAAAATATTAACAATAGAAGTATATTGATATTCAATACCCGCCGTTTCATCTCTTCTAACAATATCAATATTATTATTTAATCCGTAACGTTCTAAAGGTAAATGAGGTAGTAAATCATCCTCTTCTGGATTAGGATATGGTGGATTTTCTCTATAATTAAATGAATAAAATGTATTTTGTTTCAAGTTATCATCTGATTCAAATAATTCATACAATTTTTTTCTTTCAATTGTATTTCTACTCATTGGACATAAAAACTTTCTGAGAAACTTTCTTTTATATAAATAATTTATATCTACTGCATATGAAACATTATTTTTATATTGATTTACTGCTCTGAATAAATACCCATATCTTTCGTTATTATTTCTACATTCAAAATCAGATACCCAAATTTCAAAATTATCATCCCTAATTTTATTTTCATTCTTCCATTTTTCTATCCATCCTAACTTGAAAACTTGTTTTTTTTCCAACAAATCTCTATACGGACGTTCAGCTTCTGATGATGAATCTAAAACTATTTTAGCATCATAATGTTTTACTGCAGAGAGTACTGAATCTAAAACACTTTTTAACATGGAATATGATTTAATATCATCTATTAACCAATCTGCCAATGATGCTCCTGTATAAATCCTAACATAATTCATTTTAGGATTACAAACTATATCTCCTTTATGTAAGAAGTTATTTTTCATTATTTTTGATTAAACTTTAATTCCTTCTACTTTAAAATCTGTTATTTGAGAACTACCCAACTTTTCTAAAAAAGCAGTAGCTTCTTCTTTATTATTAAATGGGGCAGTGGTAAATATTTTTCCGTTCATTTTCCAACTTACAGAATTATCATTCCAAATTACTCCTTCCATATTATCTCCTTTATTATGTTATTATAAAATAATTCATGTCCTTTTGTTGAAGGATGTAACCCATCACCAGCAAGGCCTTCATCTTCACTCATTTGTGAAAGTATATACTGTTGCATACCTTCGAATTTTTGAGAAGGATACCACCAATTTGCTTCATAAATACTATCAATCAATTTTGGATGTTGTTCGTATATTTCATCGTTTAATTGCTTCCATCCCCAAAAAAAGATGTATGGTATGTTTTTACTTTCTAAAAATGTTTGTGTCATTTTTATATTTAACAGAGAACTTTTGTAATGAGAAAATGATACTATATTAGTGAACCCATTAGAAGTAGCTCCTTCAGCTAAACCAGTATTTACATAATTATTTATTCTATGTAATCTATCAATTGAATTACTTTGTAATAATTTATCAATCCATTCACTTTCATTAGTTGCGTATCCTCTTCCGATTGCTGACCATTGTACTATTACGAAATCATAATCATTATTTATAACTTGCTCTACAATATTTTCAGCTATTTCTGCATTACCTGATGATTCCCTTGCCGTATTTTTAAAAGTTGTTTTAGGATGATTTACTTTTAATAAATCTGTATATGGAATCCAAGGATGATTTGGCGGTCCTTTTCGGTCTAAATAGGTTTCACTAAATGAACAACCACCAATTAGAATATTTTTCATATTGTTGAAACTCCTCGTTTTTGTACTACTAATGTTGCATTCTTGTTTGCATCTTTAATTGCATCTACTGTATTATATTCTTCTAAATATTTTACTACAAATGATGCCATCCAAGTATCACCTGCTCCGCTCAAATCCCTAACCTCAACTGTATTATCTACTGAGTATCGTTTGTTATCAAACATACAACCTCGCTCTGACATTGTTATAATTAGATTATCTTTCCATTCATCATATTCTGCTCCATGTTCCATACAACGCTCCCACTCAACTTCATTCATTTTAATGAAAGTATATCCTTTGAAGTTTTCTAAATCAATAGTTTTTTTAGTATCAATGAAAGATAATTCAGAATATTCACCAATTTTTTGGATATCTTTGTTGGTTAGATATCCTTTATCATAATCAGCAACTATTACTGCATCATATGATTCAAAATCTACCTTACGATAATCAAATGAATTAGAAACCTTATCATTACCATCTACTCTGAGTAGCATTTGGTTTGATTTGGTTTCTACATATCTTGTTTTTATGATTTGTTCGTTGTTAGTGATTAGTTCAGTTTTTCTAACTCCTAATGCTCTGAGGTTATCAACAACATTTCCAGCCATACCTTGATTGGTTATGGTTTTTGATGGTTTGAATACAGGTATTGGTGCTTCAGGACATAACCTATCACAACTACCATATACAAAAACATCTGTACAACTATCTCCTATAACTAAAATCTTCATTATGTAACCTTTCTTGAGTATTTTTTATTTTACCACACATTTCGTACTCTTCTTCTTCAATTGCCCAATTCATTATTTTGTTGAGAGTATCACCAACACCTTCTAATTTAACGATGAAATCATAAATCTTTGGTTTTCCTTTCAATGAAAACTGTACCCTTGCAGCAATTCGTTCTTCTTCTTCACCTTCTATAACATCTTTACAAACTTCAAAAAGGATTGGCATTAAAACTCGTTTACCAACTCCTTGCATCCATTCCTGAATATCTGTTTCTCCAATATGAACTGTAAATACTTTTTCGTTAATCATTTATAATACTATCTCCACTACAACAGATGATATATTTTCTTCCTTCACCTCTTCTGATTTAATTGAAACTATCTTAAAATCTACTCCTAAATAACTAATTGTTCCTCCAAGATTTAAACATGGTCCTCCTTCAAAATCATACATTGTTTGATTACCATTTTCATCTTCAGAACCCCTTGAGAATAAAGATTCTCCCATTATTCTGAGTTTGGTATCACCAATTTTTTCAATAACTCGTTCTGTACCGTATCTGTTTTTTACTATTTCCATAACTTACTAAATTGTATTTTTTCTCTTTTAATTTTTTTCAATACACTCTCAGCTATTATTTCATGGGCAAATGAACTCGGATGTCCATCGCCTATCCCATTATATATATCTTTTATTTCTAATTTATGGGATTTTCTATCGGCTTCTCTTAATAAATTGTTCTTCCATTTATACAAATCGTGTAAACAATCAAACTTCATATTATTATATTCAAATCCTACAAAATTATTAGGATATTTTTCTTTCAAAAAGTTAGAATGTTCTTTATGCCAAGATATTCCTATCCATGGAATTATTTCATCTTTGTTTTTTGGATATGATAAAGTATTATCAATTCTGAATATTTGATTTTTTAAATTTAGTTCAGCTAAATCTCCAAAGTTTTTATTATCTACATATGAAAACAAATCATCTCGAACCATATCTGTAAATTGAATAACTACCAATTGAACCGTATATGGGTGAATGAGCTTTTCTAAATTTTCAATAATAAATGTAGTTTCATCGTTTGTTCCACCATTACCCCATTTTGTAGAATAGCTAACACCTAATTCTTTAGCTACTAAGTTAGGAAAATGTTTTGACTTTCTAAACATATCATCATCATAACTAATATGCTCTCCATGATAATGTGGTACTGAGTGTTTGTTACAAAAATCAACAGATTTCCCTTCAGAAATCCATTTTTCTATTTGCAATCCCTGCCCCCAAGTGATACTATCTCCTAAAAAGAGTATCATATAAACTTTTCTTTTCTAGTTCTAAAGTATATTTCTATTATACCTTTATTCTGTAATCCATATAACTTATAGTATGAATCAAGATAATTTCTTACACCATAAATGTGTTCTGCCTTATCCATTGAATCAATAACTTTAAATAGTTTTTGAATTACCGCTTCTTTTACTCTGTTCATGTTTTATAAATATTTACATTATACTTTTTTTAATTGTTTGTGAAAAATCAGGACCTTCCGGAATATCATACAAATCTTTATTTATAAGATTATCTTGAACGAGTTTATTCCAAATAATTTTAGAAATAGTTTTTGTTGCGAATAGAGAAGGATGTACATCTGTGTAACCTCCATTAGTTTCATCAATAATTTTAATTCCTTCATGAGATGCAAACTCATGAAATGAACTATATTGTTTTTTATTTTTAAATCCAAATTCAATTAACTTATCTGAATATTCTATATGAGATTCATATTGTGGATGAATAATCTGTGGTGGTGCTGATATGTAATAATTTACTTCATACAAATTTAAGAAATTCAAAAACCACAATAATCTTCTTGATATATCTTTCATTTCAATATCATAATCCATGAAATTTTCTCTAAATGTATGAAAGAATTCTAAATTATCATTTAAGAGATTTATCTTATCTTTGCTATCGTAAAAGTAACTTTCTGCTATTGTTATTTGTTTCCTATTGTAATTTAAAGCATAATTAAGTACAACATGGTTTTTTAAAGGATTGAAATAAAACTCTTTTCTACTTAAATCACTAAATTCAAAGATATAAATGTTTTTTTTGTAATCAGTATGTAAATCAAAATCTTCAAAAAACTTTCTGTATAATCTATCATTACCATAACCCTGCTTAGATATGTTTTCTATCTCTATATTTAAATTATTTTCATTAAATAATCTTTTTAGTTGTCCTGGCCATGAATAATTATCTTGTGTTAGTGGTGTTTCAGAGTATATTGATTTTAGAAGTTCTCCTCTTGTTTTAGGAGAGTTACCCATCTGCCCCTTCCAATATTCCTTTTCTATTATAGTAGAATCAAATTCAAATCCACCACCAGCTGTATTAGATGTTCCATATGTTATAACTCTTTTAATCATTTCTCTCTATCCTTAATAATTCGTTTACAATCTGGTGAATTTTTTATATTATTAAGAATAATATTATTAATATAATCAAAATCTTTTCTTTTTTTATTAAGTTTTGTACCATCAATAAAATTTCTATCTATAAGTTCATCATATACCAAACTGGCAATCCATTTGTTAGAAATATATCCCCAATGTCGGTCATGGTGGAAATCTAATGTTTCGTTTTGTATTAATCCCGATTCTCCTACAAGATTATGTCCATCATAATCAGGAAATGTATTTATAATGTTTGGATATAATAATGTATCCCAATAACAAGGTTCAATATAATGTGGAGGAACAACAGTAAGAAAATTAATTTTATTTAAAGTTAAGTAAGATAAAAATGTAGTTGTTGAGTTTTTTAACAAGCTAAACTGAATATCGTGGTTGATAACAGTATCACAGTATTGTTGATAAAAACGTCCATCAGGTATCTTATCCATTTTTTGGTTATGTGTATTGTTATCATCATATACATAATCACTTGCATATCCATGTACCGTTGTAAAGTCCGGTCTATTCTCGTGGTCTGGATTACTATAATTTAGTATTATGTAATCTTTTAAAGCTCTTGAGTATAATTCTTTTCTACCGGTCCAAGAGAATTCAAATAAAAATAGTGTGGTATCTTTATCAAAATCATCCATCATTGTTATATCGGTTGCTTTTCTGTATAACCTTTCATTACCATATCCACTTTTGCCTAAGTTTATAACCTCAATACCATACTTAGTATCTGATAATAACTTTTGTAACTGACCAGGATATGAAAAGTTTTTCATAGTTAATTCATCAGGTACACCTTTATATGCGTGTATTACTGAGTATTTAAGATGGTCATTATGCCACTCATATCCCCCACCTTCTGTATAAGATGTTCCAAAAGTATATATTTTCTTAATCATCAAATAATTTATTTTGAATAAGTTCCCAATTCTTATTAAAATCTATAATAATTTTATCTGATAATAAATACTTATCATCAATCATTTTATTAAATATGTGTTCTGCTATTGTTAGATTAACAGAAACCCCTTGATGGTTATCAGATACAATTCCTCGTGATTCTTTATCTATATTAAATTCACTCATATCTTGTACAAAATTTAATACATTTTTATGAAATTTATATTCAACTATATTTGAATCATAATTCATTTGTTGTTTAAATTTTGGCTCTATTGGTAGACCACCATTAGTTAGATAAAACTTAACACCAAATCTTTGAAGAAATGATATCATAAATATAAAAGATTCTTGAAGCTTTGAAATTAGATATTGGTAATCATTGTGAGTTATCTTATAAAAATCTATCAATGTATTTTGATATTTAGAAATTACTTCTGCCTCTTTTTTATTTTCATAGTGATAATCAGTAGAAAATGATAACGTATCAATACTACGAGGACCAAAATTAGTTATAAAATACTTTCCTATTTCTTTAGAATACCATTCTTTTCTATCCCAATCAGATATTTCTATAAGAACAAGTGAGCTATCTTTATTAAATTTAGGACTAGATACTACTTCAATTAGTTTACGATTGACTCGCTCATATCCAAATCCTTGTTTGGCTAAATTTACAACCTCAACATTTATCATCCTACCTAATATATTTGGATAAGAGAAATCAAAGTGGTCCTCTGTATCAAATATTTTCTTGTATAAATTAGGATTCTTTCTGTATCTATCTGAAACATTAAACTCAAACCCACCACCTGCGGTATGAGATGTTCCAAATGCATATATTTTTTCAATCATAAATTAATACCTCTAATCTGAAGTTCTGATTTAGTGTAGGTTAATCCCATTTGTTTTTTGTACCACCAATACATATCCTCAGTAGTACCTTTTCCTCTTTGCTTTTCCATACACTTATCCCAAAGGTCTTTACCAAACTCAGAAGTTAATTGGGTTCTCAACTCCATCAATCGTGTCTGCTCTTCTTCTAATCCCTTCTCCATAAGTTTTTGAGATGCAATTCTTCTCATTTTTGCATGCTCGTGTGCCTCAACTTCTTTATCAAGACCATTTTGTAGTAAAGATGTTTCCATAAAATCATCAAATTTCTTTTGATAATTATTCGCTTCATCAATAGATTCAAGAAGATATGGTGAATATTCGAAATCACCATTTTGTATTTTAAGTAATAAAGGTTCTTTTGATTTTAAAGGTCTCTTTCTATATTTACCTTTTGTGAACCATCTGAAGGGATTGTAAGCCATAATTTTATAGTTTAATGTTTACTACTAATATACGAAATTATTTTTGATTATCCAAATTATTTTCACAACTCTTTTTGTGTCTGAACCATCCACCACATTTACATTTAATATAATGTACTGTTGTTGCTATTATTGGAATAGATGCCATGGTGTTCCAAATGTTTGGGTGAAAGTGTTCACCACATACTCCTAATATATGTCTTAAAAATTCTATCATATAACTGAATATTCTCTTATTGTTTTAATTGGTATGTTTAAATTATGAATCAAAATTGAAATAGCTCCACCTTCACCATATCCACAACCATATTTTGACCATTTATTACATTCATGCGTTCCAGTCTCATCATGAGGAATACCTTTCCAAAACCTACCTTTATAATATTTTTCTTCAAATATAGATTGAAGATTAAGTATTTCTTTTAGTATCAATTCAGTTTCATCTTTTTTATAAGGTAATGAAAGTAATTTTTCATGTAAATAAAAACAAATGGGGTCATATCCCAATTCCTCATATATTTCCATTAGCTGTACTAAAGAAGGATTTTTTTTAAGTAGTTCGTAAGCATATGATGGATTATTAAACATAGTAAATGTATAAACTGATTCGTTATCCAAATTAGCAGTACCATTACGAAGTATTTGCATTGGAATTGTTTGAGTTGAATCTGAATCAATATACACTACTCTTTCTTTGTGTTTGATTATTAAGTTAAGCCAAAATGGTAGTTTTTCATAGTAACTAAAATCTTTTCTTGTATATTGTACTATCTTACAGTTTGGGAAATATTCAGCAAAATCTGTATAAACATACACTAAATTATCTTTTCCTAAATCATTTATATCATCAGCGTTTTGTTTACACCATTTTTCTCCAACACACAAAGTAGCATAAATCATTATATTAAGTTTTTTTTAACGTAAATCCAACTTGTATCTCTAAATACTTTATATGGATTACCCACAATTTCAGTTACTGCTTTGCATACATCAGGCCAATGTTTTGGATTATAATCATGACCACCAATAATACCACCATTTTTTAACTTAGGTAAATATAATTTTAAATCTCTCTTTACTGATTCATAATCGTGTGCACCATCTACATAAATAAAATCTATACTATTATCTTCAAATTTATCAACAACATTGTAACTGAAATCTTTTATATGTTCTATATTATTAAAGAGTTTAGTATTAAGTTCATATTCTTCAATCACCTCACCCCAAGTTATATTTGCAATTTCATTAAATTTTTCTTGACCAGTATGCGGGTCTATTGAATATATTTTATTAAATAATTTGGTACATCCAAACAACTTAGTAGATTCGCCCATGTAACTTCCAATTTCAATCATGTTAGAACCATTTAAAAGATTTTGATGTAACAAAGATGAAAGTTCTGATAACATCTCAATAAAACCTATAAATTCATAATTAAAATGAAATGGACTCCATTTATCGGTTGGATTAAATCTCTGAGTAATCATAGTAAATCTGGTTTAAATTTTGTTCTATAAAAATTCATATGATTTAATCTATTAGCTGCATAAACACAAGCATATAAACATCTTGGATTATCTGATGTGTTTGGTTGTGATTTATGTAATGTATCTCCATGTATTGCTACTATATCCCCAGCCTTTGGATATACTTTTTCTATTTCATTATTATCTTTGTTGTACATTTCTAATGTTCCATTTTCATCTGTGAAGTCATCTAATATTACACAAAGATTTACCGAATTTGTTCCTTCTGCTTCATTATCTGAATGGGCTTTGAAATCAAACTCATCATTTGGTAGTTTAACAACAATCTGGTCATTATATAACCAAACATCTTTTGTTTCTAATAACTCACTCGATATCTCATACATTATATCGTGTTTGTAAAATCCCATTAGATACTTATCATACATTCCGGCACAACCAACACCTAACCAATGTACATTAGAACCATACTCACAAGGAGTTCCTACTTTATCATTGACCCATTCTCTTAATTTTATAGCTCTTTTTCGTAATTCACTAATAACATCATCAGGAACAACTTCCTTTAAATGTACCCATCCTTTTTTATTGTAAGTTTTTAACATAATCAATATTCAGAAAAGAAAGTTTGTCCAAAATGTTCTCTAAAGTTTTGGAATCCAATTGCTGCATTCTCTTCCCATGTATCTACATTACCATCATCAGATACCCATTTGTATGATTCAAATGATACACCATATTTCTTACAAACATATGCAAGTGAATAACACTCCATCTCGACAATATCACATCCAGCAACCATTTCTAAGTACTTCTCTGCATAATCTGTACGAGTATTATCATATATCTGGTCTGTTGTAAAACATTTGATTCCACTATCTGAAAGTTTTAGTTCACAGTTTGGTGTTTCTGGTGTACATCCATATTCTGCAAATGGTCTTACATCTATATTATTATAAACTGTTCCAACTTTTATCACCTCACCTACCTTATGTTTTTGTAAGTTACCACAAGAACCAAAGTTAACAACCAAATCTGGTTTCTCGTTTAGAATAATTTCTGTTAAATTCATCGCGGAGTTTATTTTACCAATACCTGTTTGGAAAATTGGTACACCATTTATATCTTTCAACCCACCATGTTCTAAAGGTGTTGCTGATACTAATATTATTTTACCCATCATATTTTATCAAACATTTAACATTATGGTTTTTTACAATACCAATATCCATCAAACATAATTTATCAGTTACATTGTAACCAATTTTTTCACATAATCCCTGTGCTGCTTTCATAGTACCACCGGTTGCATAAACATCATCTACTATTACAATATTACCTGAAGTAAATTCTGGTAAATGAGCCATTTCAAATGAATCTTTACCATATTCCAAACCATAATCAACTGAACATAATTCTGAATTACCTAATTTACCTTTTTTTCTGATTAGTCTAACTCCACCTCCAAATAACATTGAAAGTGCTGATGCAAATAAGAATCCTCTTGATTCTAATGCTATCCAATAATCAGGTTTGACTTCTATTAGATTTCCCATATCTTTAATTGCTTCCATAAATACAGTATGGTTTGCAAGTAATGGTTGAATATCTCTATAAGTAATTCCCTCGATAGGAAAGTTTTCTATCTTTCCTATGTATTCTTTGTAGAATTCCATTACTTTAATGAAAGATATTCCTCTATCTTTTCTGAAAATAACATATCATAAACTTCTTTACCAACCTCACTTGGTGGTATTGTAATAGATTTAGATGCGTACCTTGTTGCTCCCATAATATCTGATTCTGAATACAATGGTTTTGTTGAATCAATTTCTGCATTTACATATTCTACAAACTCTTCGGATTCCATCCATTTCTGATATTGATAGTCATCATCATTTCTAGCAGTCAATTCAGTCAATATATCTTCTTCAGTTATATGAAGTTCATCTAATAACTCTTTAGTTCTTCCCATCTTTTAAATTCTTTAATTGTGTTTCGTTTAACATACCCCTTTTATCTGGTTTTTCTTCGGTAGGAATGGAGTATTTTTTTACTAATTCTTCCAACCAATCTTGTTTTGTTTTACTCATCTTTAACTATTTTTATTGCCTTATCTACGTTATCTATTGATGCTTGAATTTCTGAACCATCTGAGTAATTCAAATCCCAAGTACCATCTTGTAACATCTCAAAATCTTCTTTGAGAGTTTCTAATATTTTAACTAATTCTTTATTCATCTTTTTCAATTTTAGGTTTTCCACATTTACCACAAGTGGTTCTATATGCTGCGTTCATTGCTCCACACCCACACTTCCAAATATTATCAACAAGATAACCTGGTTTATACGTCATAGTTTTCCAGCATCCAATTTACCATTTTCTATATCTGTAATTAGAAACTTGATTCTCTCTGATGCTATGAGGGGTGAATCTGAATCTAACAACTCTAATATTTGGGAAAGATTTTTCTTTACCAATCGTTTGGAACAAAGAGGATTTTTAACTTTGAATTCTTTTCCATCTCGTATCCAATCTTTAACTGTATCTCTTAAACTCATATCTTAAATTTTTATATTACTAATATACAAAAAATATTTTAATTATCAAAATTATTTTGAAATATTGAATCTAAATTCATATCAGGAAGTTCTGGATCTTGATAAGGAACTAAACTTTCTTTTAATGTATCTTTATTATAACATACAGAAAGCCCCTCTTGTTTAGAGTTAATGTAAAAATATTTATATTTTTTTCCATATGATTCCATTAATTTGAAATTATGGTATAACGTAGGTTGCATTTCTTTATAAATATTTTTTAAATCATCATCACTATATTTTGTACTGATATTTGTTATTATCTCAATTACTTTTTTTCTTCTATCATTTTGGTCTTTAATATCATCATAAGATTCATCCCACCAATTACTAAATGTTTTGAAACCCAGTTCTTTAATTGTTTTTAAATAAGAAGGGGTTCCAACTACAATAAAAGGCTGTAATCCTATAATACATTTATCTATTTTTTCTGTGATTTGTGTATATGGTTCATTTCCATCTTTAGTTTCACACAAAATATTACAAAATGTACTTAAGTAAAGATTTGATAGTTTATAATTTGAATATGCCCAACTACCCTGTCCATACTTTTTACCCCAGTAATCTACTGATGAGCTCGTATCAGAGTTAAATGGAAAATCATATTCTTCAGAAATTATACTTTTATTTTTATCAGATTCAAATTTTAAGTCCTCTTTTGCTCCTCTTGTATTATAGCTAACAAAGCAATTTTCAGATAAGTTTTCAGATAAGAATTTAAAAATGCGAGCTCTCTGATAGGATGGTCTACCCATGAAAGATACAAACTGTTTTTGAAATCCATTTTGTACATATTTATCTTTTAGTTTTATCATAGTATCTAAATTTATAGGAAACTCTGATACGTTTTTGAAGGTAGAGCTATAAGATATATTACCTGTAAGTATTGGATATGATTCATAGTATTTTAACTTTCGTTTATAATTGAGTTTAGGTGAATCACCCATATCAATATCTATAATTTTAAATTTATAAAATTCATTATGAGATTTCAGTATCTTAATAATATTACTTATATATTTCATATCATCAAAATGAGAAGAATCAATTATTTCATGTTGTTCTAAAAAATACCAGTTTTCAACCTTATGTTTATGGTTACTTACTAACTCATTTACAATGTATTTATGTTGCTCTTCATTTCTATAAAATTCATGTGATTGATTAGCTAAGTTAATCCAAAAATATTTAGCATCAAAGTATTTTTTATCAAAATTAGAATCCAAATTTACCTTTACATCAAAGTAAATATTCTTAGTTTCATTCTTCATTATCCAAATATCTCAACTCTGATATCTTTCATCATTTCAAATCCTCTTTCTGAAAGATGATTTCTACCTTCTTGAATCATTCTATCCCAACCACAATAATAAACCCATGGTTTCTCTTCAGATGAATCTATCAATGGAAGATAGTGGTCATGTACATATCCTTTAGCAAATCCTGGTTTATCTTCTCTCGATAGTGTTGGAATAAATTCAAAGTTTGGTAATTCTTCTTGTATCTTTTCCATCTCTTTTCTATAAACTATATCATCTTCGGTTCGAGTACCAAAGAATAATTTAATATTTTTGAATGGTACTTTGTTCTCATAAAGATAATTTATCATTGAACGAAATGGTGATATACCAGAACCAGTAGATACAAAATAAATATCCCTATCCATTATATTATCTGGTAGAGTAAATACTCCCATTGGTCCTCTGTAAATAAATTCATCTCCTACCTTTGCTTCATTAAACAAATACTCACTCATAGCACCACCCTTGAGATAGGTAATGATAAGTTCAAATTTATTTGTTCCATCTGGCCAAGATGCTACTGAATAATTTCTTACAACAGAATCAGGCATACCTGGTTTCATACAAAGTTGTACGAGTTCACCAGAAGTATATTTTATTTCATTATATAGGGGGGATTCAAATATAAATCTCCAGTTAGATTTTGTTTCTTTTATAATTTGAGTTAGCACTGCTACATCCATAACTTATTGTTTGTGTTTTAAATAAATATTACGAATTCTATTTAATCTATCTCGTACATCATCATCATATTTTGGAAGTCCATTACTCCACAAAGAATACATAAATTCATAATCTTCTATGGTTATTCCGAGATGTATAGCTAAATCATAATTATAACGTTTCCACCAAAATTCCATCAACTTTGGTAGAAGTTCTCTCGTTTCATCTGTAAATTCGTATTTTTTCACTTTTGATTTTTGGATTTAAAAAAAAGGGGAGTTTCCTCCCCTATTTAGTGTAAATGATTAAAACCCTAAAACATCGGAACATCATCTTCCGAATCTTTTTCTTGGTCAACCTCATTGAATAAAGGTTCACCATTTTCATCTTTTTGGTATTTCTGAACCAATTGTTTGATGTAAGTTCTTTCAGAATCAACACCACCATCAGCGGAGAAGAATGGGAAGATTGAAATCTCAGCTGATTCGAATAAATCAAATCCATCGTAGATTAATCCAGCCATCTCAACAGATGCTCTTGTTGAAACCATGTTAGTTACTTTACCAGAATCACTCATTGATTGAGTTCTTGTGTGATGAGATATCTCAGCGATTGCTTTCAAATCATCATCATTTACTTCTGGATACATATATTTTAGTAATCCAAATTCTTGTTCATCATTTAGAACATCCATTTCGATTGTTACGAATCTATCTAAGATTGCTCTATCGATAACTCTTGTTGAAGTATATTCATTACCAATGTTAGCCGTAGCGATGAAAGTAACACCTTCAGCCACATTTACAATTGGTGAACCCTCAGCCTCATCTAATCTCAAGTATCTTTGACCTTGGTCAAGTACTGTCATTAAGATGTTCCAAGCATCAGGGTGAGCTCTCGATAACTCATCCAATAGGATAACTGCGTTTGGAGTTTTGATTGCCTGAACAAATGATGATTCAGAGAAGTAAGTTCCTCTCTTCTGGTCAAACATAGTGTTACCAATCAAAGTTGCTCTCGGGTCTTGAGTTGCCCCAAGGTTGAAATAGAAATCTGGTCTATCTAATGAATTTACAAGAGCCTTTGCAGCCATGGTTTTACCACAACCTGCTGGTCCTGTCATCATTATATTTTTAGCTCTCACCGCACTTCTGATAAGATATTTCCATTTAAGGTCTGGCATAACCAATTCATTTGGTTTTAATTGAACAGAACCTTGGTGAATGAAATCTTTAATAGCCTTATGGTCAGTACTATCTTCGAACTGAACACCACCATTATCAGTATTCATTGGAATTACCAATGAGTTATAAACATCCATATCAACTTTTCTGAAAACTTTCTTTCCATTCTTATTGATATATGCTTGAAGAGCTTTACCTTCGTTAAAGGCACCTTTCCTTGTACCTGTGGTTACACCAAGGGTACCAACTTTAGTACCTTGAGTATCGATTAGTTTCCATGAGTTACCAAATTGTTCAACTTTGTAAACTTCATTTGGAACGAAACCTGTTTTGAAATCTGTCATAATTTTAGAGTTTTAAGTGTTATATTATTAATTATTTACATAGTAAATATACGAAAAAAAATCCATATATCCTAATTTTTTTATACTTTTTTTCATTATTTTTGTAAAAATAATTTATTCATTGTTTTAGATATCTGATTGGCGTTTGTTACATCAATATCTTGAGCTCCATTACCATACATTGTTTTAAACAATCTTGAACCACCATCGTAATGACCTTTGATGAAGTAAGATAGAGTTTTGATTCCCATACCTTCTAACATCTTAACCATTTTTCTTGTGTGGGTTGCTGCTTCTGTACCTGAGTAGTAGAAGTTTTGTCCATGGAAGTAAGGTTCTCCATCTGAAAGATTTAAGAAGTAAGAATCCATATCAGTATTTGATGGTAAGAAATGTTTCATAATTGCTTCAAAACATAATCCCTCTGGAGTAGTTCCACCAGGTCCTAATCCACCAAACATCTTTTTAACTTTAGAAAACTTATCTACTCTACTATCGTAAGCCATTACAATGTAAGGTAGGTTATTAGAAGTAGTTCTGAATGTTACTTGAATCGATAAGTTTTGAATCATATCAACTGCTTTACAAAGTGCAACTACATTAACCATACTTTGGTCCCACTTATCACCACCCATAGAACCACTAGCATCAATGGAAACATGAAGATTGGCCTTTTTGTAAGAATCTAACTCAGTAAATTGGAAAACATTTTGGTTACCAAATCCAAGAGATGAAATCATTCTCTTATCAATCTTACCAATTTTCTGTCTGTTAAAAACAGTACTTCTATCTTCACCTCTAACTTGAAGTTTCTTACCTAATAAAGTACCAAGTCTGATACCTTTATCAACTGAACTTTGGTAAGTTTTATAAACCTCACCTGAACTCCATTGTGTTGATGTCATTGGAAATGCCTCATTCTCATAAAGAGATTGTGTAAGTTTCTTAACTACGATACATTCAGTACCTTTACTGTATTGTCCCCAACCACCTTCGTAGTTTTGAGCAACATGAGTAACTTCTGAACCACTCTCTTGAATTGCTTCGATAGTTTCTTGATTTTTCTTAGAAACAGTTTTCTTAGATATTTCACCATCCATGAATTTCTTTTGTTTCTCTATTTTCTTTTTAAGTAAATCTTTTTGTCTATCAGTAAGTTGAACTGAAGAATTAGATTTTGAATCATCTTTAGTTTCTTCACCACTCATACCATCTGGTACATTACCAACATCCATTGAGTTACCACCAGTTGGTGTATCATCAGAACCACCACCGATTGGTGATTCACCAATTGATTCTAACAAATCATTGAAATCAGCATCACTCATTCCCTCATCAGAAGAACCATCACCACTTTCACCATTGCCTGGTGTTTCTGTTTGAGATTCATATTCCGAATTATCTATCTTAGGTTGATTTAGATTAACCATTATTGCTTTGAACATATTCAATGCAACCTCTAAAGTTTCGGTTGAGTTAGATAATCTACTAATTTTATTTAATCCAACTAACTTGTAAATTTTTCTTAATCCTTTCAGTTTAGAAAGTTTAGTATTTTTGTTATGTAAGTTAATTATTCTAAACATATATGATTCGATGTTCTCATCAGTATATTCATCAGATAAGAGTGCCTTATCAATTAACTTATCATTGAAGTACTTATCGTACATCTTTCTATAATAATCCCTATAACCAGGTGCTTGATTGAATACAAACTGGTCAATTCTTCTATCCTCTACATAGTTCCATAAATCTTTGATAATTGATTGAGAATTTGTAATACCTTTTTTGATAGCACCTTCTGTGATATGAGTTGGAATCAAATTGTATAAATCGTTTAGTAATTGAAAATCGGAAAGTTTAATGTGAGAACCCTCATGTAGTGCCAACCCAACAGCCACATCAAAATCTTTAGGTTCAACTATATTAGCTCCAATTACAACTGATTTACCATCTGTGTAGGAGTTACCTCTTGTGTTGAACTTAACTTTGATATTATCGTTAGTTACAATGTTTACGAAGTTTGCTATTGCTTTTTTGGAAGATGCAAGTTTGTAGAGGTCATGGGATTTCTTTTCTACATCATTCATTGAATCGGTTAGGATATCATCATCATCCCAATCTTGAAGCCAGTAAGAAGAATTGTTGTATTTGTTCATATTTTAAAGTTTTAACTTATTTACATAGTAAATATACGAAAAAAATATGAGAAATCCTAATAAAAAGTGAATTATTTTAGTAAATAATTTTGTAAATGGGTTTGTTGTTTCTTTGTCCTACATATTTCCACCCCTGTTCTTCAAGACTTAGTCTCATAGCAGGTGAATTATACTTAGAATCAAATTCTTTAAGAAGTTTTTTTGGTGTACTCATCTATTTTTTGTTTAAGATAATTCATTGATTCAATAGAACCAATTAAAGCTCCATGTTTTATATAGTATTTTATTTTATCAGGATTATCCCTTAAAATGCTTTCTAAGAGAGGTTTTTCTGGTAAATGTGTATGAGTGTAGCTCATTTATAATAAATCGTTTGGTGTTCCTCTATATATTCTGTATGAATCTTCATCAAAATGTTGTGTACTTACCTCAAATACGATTGAATTATCTTCTAAGGCGATAAGTTGATGAGGTTGTCCTCTTTCTATTAGAACAGAATCTCCCTCTTTTATAATCTGTGAATCGTGTTTACCATTTTCAACATCAATCCAATTAAACTGAAAAGAACCTTCTTGTATGTACCAAGTTTCTTTCTTTTTTAAATGGTAGTGCATCGAGAAATAACTACCTTTTTTTGGGAATACTAAGGATTTACCACAATATTCTTCATCATTGTGAATCCATAACTCGTAACCCCAATTCTTTTCTACTCGTTTTGGTGGTTTTATATCAATGTTTATTATCATCTATTCGTAATCTTGAGTGTATCCATTCTCTTCCTTATCTAAACGTTCGTAAACATCATTAAGGTCCTCAATCATTTTGTTAACAAGATTCCAATCTTGTTCTTCAACTGAATCTTCTAATATATTACAGATTCTGCCGATTTCTTCTGATAGGTTTGCCATATTTTTCTAAAATTAGTTTTAGTTATATGGAATTAAATATAGAAAAGTTGTAAAAAACGTAAATTATCGTTTACCCTGTCCTCTGTATGCCTTCTTGTAGTATTTAGCGTTTTTACTACGGGAGGTTTTTGTCTTTGAATGAACACCTGGTCTTTTCTTTTTAGATGTGGTTAGAACATTACCTGATATGTATGCCATTATTTTTTAATGAGATTGTTGTTTTTGAGAGCTCTTGCAGTTTGTATCCATTTCTTTCCGATTGGATTATACACCTTTTTTCTTATGAAAGTGTTTACTGCTTTCTGTACTTGTTTTGCGATAGGTTTATAAACTGTATTATCTACAATTCTAAAGTTACCACCAAATAAATTTTGGAACTTACCTAAGTTATTCTGAACATCATTCCATGACTTAGTAAGTAGTTCATCAGATAGAACTCTATCTCTATTTTGGTTTCTTTCTTTAGCAACTTCAAGTGAAGTATTTACAAATATCATATAGGTATCATAACCTAATGATTCTGCATATTTTTTATTTTTCTGAATCTTACTGTAAACATGACCAGTACCATCGATAATCATACCCAACCTACCTGCTTCGTAAAATGCTTTTTGTTTAGCGGTTAGTGCCTTAGCTTTTGCTCTGATACTTGTTCCCTTTATTGCACCACCTCTCTTACCTTTTCTTACATCATATGAACTATCAGAAGTTGATGATGAACCACCTGATATTTTATACCAAAGTTCAGCATCATTCTTTTCTATATCTGCTAATTTCCTTGGGTCTATACCATTATCTTTTAATCCTTTTTCAAATGCTGAGTCTGAATTAACTGATTTAAGACCTGTTGATGAGAATGATGTTTTGAGTTTTTTATCAATACCGAATATCTCCATGGCAGTAAAGGATTTACCTGAACCAGGTCCACCTGCCATGAAAACACATTTGAGAATACCAGGGTCATCAACACCCTCGATAATCATCTGTTCTAATAAAGTTTCTTTTATGTTCAATAGTTGTTCTTCGATATCATACATTGAATCGATAACTACTGCTTCGGTAATTACTTTCTTTAAACTCAAGGTTACTCCTTATTTTTTGTTATAAATTGAGTAAACTTTATTTACTAGAGTTGATTTTTTTACTGAAATATCTAAATCTTCTCCATGGTCAGCTTTTGTAGAGTCTACTAATTCTTTTTTAGTAAGTTTGTTAAGTTTAGTTTTTGTAGGTTTACCTTTAATTGCAGACATTACATCTGACAATTCTTCTACTACATCACCAATTTCTTCCTTAACTTTTTTAACTCTTGTTTTGACCTTTTTTACAGTTGATTTGACATCATCTTTGATATCTTCAACTTTATCCTCCACCACATCAGCGATGAAATCTCCGTCTTTGTCCTCAATCTTACCTGATTTGATAAGAAAGAAATAAACTCCTGCTCCAATGGCTAGAAGTCCTAAAATAATTAAAATTGTTTGCATAATCTTTATTTATTAATTAATAATCTGTGTTTGAATTCGTATATAAATATACTGTAATTCGGAAAAGTGTGTTTTATAGTTTAAATTTTAGTTGTCATGTGTTCTAAAAATGAATTATTATTTTTCATTTTATTCATCAGTTCCATGTGAACTTTATCAGTCCATTCTTTTATCTTTGGATACATCTCATCAAAATTATCTATAAACTTTTTTATAAATTTAACAAGTTCATCTGTATTATTAGATACCTTTACCATATCTTTATAATATGGGTACTCTAAATCTACTATATGTTTTCTAATTAAATCAAATGGATAATAGTGAGTACTAATAAATGGTATATTAGCTAATAGAAATATATAAGTCTTTTCACTAAGGTTCATTGGAATATTCATTTTATTTACATATGAATGAGTTTCATCCAATAGTTGAACCTGTGCTTTTGGTAATATTCTGAAATAGTAATCAAATTCCATGTAGTTTTTTTCAGTATTTCCAACTATATAAAGATTTTCAAAATCATTCTCAACATCAAACCCAACATCGTTTATGTTCAGATTTGGAATACTTTTAATATGTTCTAATAAATCATCGTAATGAATATCAGACCAAGAATGGTCATATGTTCCTCTATATGCTTCAAATATGGCTGTTGAAAATGATACGAATACATCATCTAAATTTTCTTTTGATAATTTTTCAACAAGTTCAATTCGATGTGGTTTTGGTGAACGAAATGAGGTACATAATTTGTAAGGAGGAGCTAAGTTTTCAAATGTACTTTTAAATTCACTTGCCCATCTTATATGTGCTAATTTATTCCATACATACAAATCATTAGTTAAACAAGTATTAAAGTTTTTTTCCCTTAACCCAATATCTAAATCATCTTTTATATGATTATCTGAGAAAAATATAGATTTTTCTGATAACTCATTTAAATATTTTATTTCTTTTGAACGATGAATGCTATCACGATTTACATGAACAAATTTATTTTCACCATAATTCCAAAGTAAAACCCAATTTAAATCCCATTTTAAATTATCTAATAAAGATTTGTATTCATGCTTTACACATTCAGGAAATCCCATTTTTAGTTGATACCCATGCATATCTCCTATCATTGGAAATTGTTGCTTAACCATATCTTCTCTAAATATGATATGATATGCATCAGTTTGGGTTTCGGTGAAATTATTAAAGTTGAATTCCATATCAACGTTATTATAAGAGCAAATAACTCTTTCTGCCTTTTCATCAATAACTCTATTTTGAGTATTATGAGTAAGCATATACACCAACCCTATTGAAAAGGGATGATAAACATAAAACTTCATATACCTAAATGTAATTCATCATCATCTTCCATCTCTTTTATTGACTTGTGTTCTTCAATGAGACCTGATGATGGAAACAATAATGCATATGCAAAAATTACTTTTAAAACTAGCTTTCTTAACTTACTCTTCACCGTATAAACTCCATTTTTTTTCTGGTTCTGGTTCTATGACCACTTCTTCTGTATCTACAACATATACGAATCCTTCTCTAGCATCCATATAAAATTGTGTCTTACCTGTATCTTGATAAATAAATTCAAGTACATCAGTTAAAGAATCCAACTTTACGGTAGTATTAGAAAGAGGAGACCACCTATCACCAGGTGGTACTCTCTTTGCAACCTTTGTCTTTACTTCTTCTTGTTGTATCTGAGGTTCTTTACTCATTACTCAATTACTCTTAGTACTCTACTTTCTTTTGCTCCACTTACTTTGTAGTCAATCTGAACTCCACTATCTTCAAAATCCTTTACGGTTCTTGCTTCAGCTTCGGTTACTGATTGTGCATCTACTAAGTAGATTTCTTTTTTTAATTTTGGGTTGCCGTTTTTAAGTGTTGCAACTTCCACTTCTACTGTAACTTCAAAGTATTTACTCATAATTTATTTATTTATATTAATATATATGTATTTATTGATGTAAAGATACGAAAATTATTTGAATTAACCAAATAATTTACAATAAATTAATATTCGTATTCTTTTTTAGGACCTGTAAGATTTCCATTAATTAAAAATGAGCAGTTGAAACATAACATTCTTAAGTTTTCATGCTTATGATTTCTCCTATCACCATCTTCAAAATCTAATACTAATGGTACCTTACCATCAGTAATTCTTTTTTCTTCGAATCCACAAGAGTTACATTTTTCTAACATATAACCATTGTTTAATAATCTTTGTTTTAATTTCCAAATAGGATAATCTGGATATTTACCTGCAAGAATATCTTCCAAGGAATATTTTCCTCTTTTAAGATTATAACCCTTTCTGATACCAGTACCATCAGGATTCTTTAAATCTTCGAATATACCATATTTTCTTGCGTATTTTTTATAAGTGTTATAAGATACCCCAAGTAATCGTGCTGCTTCCATAGCAGAACGTGCTTTATTTTGTGCATCTTTGATTTCTGATTCTAAGAGTGGTTTAGCTCCCAATCCTCTTTTCATTCTTCTTTGCTTACCTGCTAATGAAAGGTCTTTTGTTGGGTCGAAGTTAGGGAATACCTTATCTTCGTTTTCTTTATTTTCCATACTAATGTGTTTATATATAAGTATAGTGTATTAAAACTTTTTGATATACTTTCCTTATATAATAAATCGTTTTATAAAACTTTTTTTGGTATCTAGTGAGGAATCTCCCAATTCTTTAGCATTTTTAATTGTTATTTTTTTAGAAACGTATTTGTCTTTATAATATTTTACATACTTTAAATTATTATTCTTTAACAATTCAAAAAATCCTACATCAGAATTATCTACATTAATATAGTTCAATATACGATTGGCTATAAAATAATGTCCTAAATAACTTGGATGACCATCTGAATCCATAGATAATCCATTTCTTCGTATTGATGTTCTCCATCCATCAAATAATGGATGAGTTGATTCATTAAATGAAATACATCTTGATGTATCTAAGCTATTTAATATATTATATTTTTCTATTTTAGTATCTAATTCCATATAGTTAATAAAAAAATATTCAATATTCATTGATTTTAAAATTTCTTGTAAAGAAATCATATAGGATAAAGTTAATCTACTTCCATGTGGTTCAAAAATTATATTATTTTCATCATCACTCGGTGTATTAAATACCATATTTTCAGATACATCTTGTCTAGCTACTCTACTTGGACCACTCCATTGTATAATTACATAATTTGGTTTGGTGTTTTCATTCCTACATTGTGATAAAAATTCTAAGGTTTGAATGTAAATCATATCATTACCTTTAGCACTATCGGAATCATTATATAAAATATTTATATTATGAATTAAATTGATTTTATCATTATTTATATGAATATATTTACCATCTCTACATAATGAATTTAAAACTACCTTAGACCAGCTATATTCTTTACTAACTCCAATACTATGAGAACAACCATTTGTATAAATTATCATTAGATTATATTTTTATTTTGTTTTAATTTATATATTGGATTAGATAATTCATTTAATTTATTAACATTGATATTTAGTTTCCAACTTTTTATAATTTCCAAAGATTTATTTCTATCTTCACCATATAAATCTTCATAATAAGTTATAGGTAAATTAAATAATTTGGATAGTTCTTCAATTGCATCTCTGTGTGGTTTGAATTCACTATAATTATAGTTTTTTAACTTACCCTCTATTTCGGTAATATTCCATTTTTTATAAACTGATTCACCATTCTCTTGTTTACTCAACAAATTTACCCAGCTTACAAAGTGTTCTTGTTTATCTTTTCGTGATAACAAAATTATCTTATCAAATTCTTTTTTCCATTCGGATATAAATGAAGTAAAATCTTTTGGTTTACCATACTGAGATGCTACTTGATATGACATTGTTTTAACAATACTATTTTTTGATAATTTTAGTGGGTACCCATGTTCAAAGGTTCTTTTCGATATAAAACTTTCATTATGTTTTTGATACAAATATGGTTCTACGAATATCTCATTATACTCTAAAGTACTTTTTAGGTTGTATGCCAATGATGTTGAGCCGCTTCTCGGTACAGAAATTATTAATATTTTCATAATACTGATTTTTTAAATTCCCATCCTAATGAAGTATATATTTTCATAAGTTTATCTCTCACTATCTTGTGAGTGGGATATCTCCATTGAGCCATTTCATCATCACCTCGTTTACCCAAGTTTAAATCTTGCCAAGTATCTTTATCGTTTTTATCTTTACTCAAAACGTATGTAGGTATATTTTCTTTATAACATACGAAACCTAAATGAATATCTTCTCCCCATTTATCATCATGTATTTTATAATCACAATATCTTCTCAATAGTTCAGTTTTAAAAAAGTAACCCTGTCCTCCCATATGGACTTGTACTGGTGAGCTTGGGAAAGTGGTTTGACCTATTCTTCTACTCACATTATATTCAGTCTCTCCATCATCAAAGCTCATACCACAAGAAGTTATACACACATTTTTATTTTTTGAAAAATTTAAACATCTTTCTAAATATTTTTTTCCAGGTAAAATATCATCATCACATATGAATACATAAGGAGTGGTGATATTTAGTGAACTTATAAATCTATTGTATAGAGGTTCACTCTTATGTTGGTTACGATATATTATTGCTGGATAATCTAAATCATATTCAGAATCAGTATTCCAATGTATTATGATATCTGAGTTTATGGTTTGGTTATTTATAGATTCTAATTGAGATTCTAAATATTCCAACCTATCGGTTACAGTTAGTATTGTAGTTACCAAATTCATATATTAGATTTTGGTTTTAATTGATTTATAATTTTTAAGCTATCATATGTATCCAATATAGCACCACTTTTAAAAGTTTTGCCTTCTTTGTTTAATCGGTTATGTATATCGTATCTATTTTTTGATTTTTCTAATCGTGTATTAGTCCATCTATAATGGTTTACATCAATAGTTTTTTCTTCTGAATAGTTTGTTGTTATATAATGAGATGATTTAAGTCTTTCAGTTGATGGAAATACACATGGTTTAATAGTATTTTTCCACTCACTCTTTTGACTCTTTATTGGAAACTGTTGGTTAATATCAACTGATGTTACTTGTTTAACTAAACCATCTTCAGATTCTCTATCAATTAAGTTACCCCAAACATAATCATCTACGATATCATCTTTATGATTTTGGAACTCATCAACATCTGTTAATAGTATATGATATTCTTTGCTATCTTCTATTATATTATTAAACTTATCTATTTTATCTATTGCATTAAATTCACCAGCCCATTTTTCAAATACTATTTCAGTTGGATGTAAGTTACTAAAATACTCTAAATAATCTGTAATGTCAAACTCATTACTTTTATTTAATATGAAATGATATGAATTTATATTATATTGAGAATAGTGTTTTGTAAAATGTGGAATCAAATCCAAATCGTAATCTAACCCAACGCAACAAATTAATTTTATTTTCATTTAAAACAAATTAGGTTCTCTTAACATAACATGAAAATGTAAAGAATATCTAACACCCGATTTTATAGGTTTTACTTCGTGTAGTTCATTTCTACCAAAAGTAAAAACTTCACCAATAGAAATATCTAATGGCGTACCTTCTATAATAAACTCACCACCATCATAATCATCATTAAGTAACATACCACCACTTAAATAGGCATGAGAATAATCACCATCTTTATGTAAACTCATAAAATCACCTTTGGTATATTTTAATCCTCTAAAATCCTCTTTTATTGTGTATTGTGATGATAGCTTAGATTCAACAAAATCAAAAATCCAAGTTTCAGTATTTTTACTTAAAGAAATTTTTGTGTAGTGATTTTTCTGATTTTGTATTCTTAAGTGATTTTTCTTTTCAAGAAATTTAATTATATCAGTACAATTCATTATATTAAACTTACTTTTGATTCAAATAAATGATTAAAATTGTGTGATGTATTTTTTTGCCCACTAATTTTATTTAACTGTTTTAAAAAATCTTCATGTTTCTCATGAGTTGGATTACTAATATCTTTTTGTAAATATTCTTCTTCAGTAAAAGTACCCCAATTTGTCATATGATTAAAGAAAATATTATATTCCTTATTTGTTTTCCAATTTAAATTATTAATTAGTTCAAAAAAGTTATACATTTCTTTATAATTTGAATCTTGTACTACAAATGAGAATTGGTAAGCTGTAATAGTTGGAATATTAATTATAAACTCCAATCGCTCCATTAAAATATCCCACTTACCTCCAATTCTGACTTTATTTTCATAAGTATCTTTGGTAGATGCATCAATCGATATTTCACATGATTTTACAAAAGGATGTATTGTTTTCATTCTTTCCCAAAGTTGCTCTGTCCATAATATACCATTTGTATGTAAATGAATATTTTCCATTTTTGGATATTTTTTAGGGTCAAAGTTTATAAGAAATTGTCTAAATGATTTGGAATAAAATGGGTCTGCTGAACCACTAAGATATAATCTTTTTATTGTTTCTGATAATTCTTCATTAACCTGTCTTAACTTTTCATCTACATCATCTCTATCCTTACCTAAATAATTTACTAATTCACTTCTACATGATGGACATTGTAAATTACAACTTCTATCAAAACAAAAACCAAATGTTTTTATTTCTGATATAGGTTTATATAGTTCCAACATTTTTTCGTTTTTAGGTACAAATCTACCATCAATTAATTTATCTTGATTTAAGGCGGATAGATGTGGACACTGTACAGAATCACAATATTTATAAGAACCATCTAATATAGATTCTCGTATTTTTTGTGCTTTTTTTGAGTTAAAGTTAGCTTTTATACTTTCAGTTTCGTATATATCTTCCTTTAACCAACCAGGACAACACAAAAATTGTTTATTATCAAAAACCTCTGTATATTGAAATGGAGTCATACAGATAAGTTTCGACTTATCTATCATTATATTTTATCTAACTTTGTAAGGTGATTTATAATCTTAGAAAAAGATACATCAGGAGAATCTTTAGTAGTATCTACATCGATAAATTCTACTTCAGGTGCTTCGTAATCTTTTGCATGAAAGTGGTCTCTCTCACGAGGTTCGGAACAATGTACATAAAATTCTTGAAAGTTTTCATAACCAATTCTTTCTTTCAATTCTTCTCGTAACCAACGATATGGTGCTACAAGAGATACCACTACATCACAATCTTTTGAGTGTAAGTATTCTGTAATCATCTGAGCATTCCTAATATTGTTAATTCTACCCTCAGGTGAGTAATCTTTGTTGATTGTGAGTTCTCTTAAATCATCTCCATCGAGATGAAAAACATCTTTTCTCCAATTACGTTTTTCTGTTTTGAGAAAAGAGTGAAGTTTTTTACCTAATACAGTCTTACCATGTGCTGGTTGACCTGTAAACCAATATACCATAACTTATTTTTTTAATTTATTATTCTTTTTTACCAAAAATCTTACCTGCTTCAGCAATACCAAATGAACCTAAAGTAATTATTACAAATGAGTTGTAAATAAATTCATTGATTACTAAATCAGTACCGAAATAGCCAGTTGCTAAATCAGCCAAAGCAAATAAAGTCATAATTGCAAAAGATGCAAAGCCAACTACTGATTTTTCGTTAATATCGTTTTTGTCTTTAAAAATGTCTTTGAAAGCCATCCATTTTCTCCTTATTAAATTCAAACTATAACTTTTATTTTACTATTATATATATTAGGAAATTTCTTTTTTGAATCGTTCCCAATCAAATGCTGAACCAGGGTCTGTTTTACCTTTTCCTTTTCCTCTTACATCATCACCACTACAATCAGAATGTCTTACTACATTATCAGCTGGAATATCATATTGATTCATCCACCATTTAACAGTTTCTACCGAGGTTTTAAATTGTTCTTCGGTGTAAGTACCTTCTTGTTCTATTGCTTTACTAAACGTACCGAAATCGTGTTCTCCTTGTACAAGAAGTTCAAATCCTAAGTAATGTGAATTAAGATGTTGTAAACCATTCCATTCTGATTTACCAGCGTGGAATGCTTTACCTGGTGAACTTACCATTTTTTCATAAGTTCCATCAGGATGTATAAATCCATGTACTGAAAGTTTGAGTGTTTTTAGAAAGTCATGTGCTTTCATCGGTCCTTCTGGCATCTTTAAGTATTCTGCCATTGAGTGTACGATAATTCCTTTTGGTTTGATTGGCATAATCTAAGTTCCTATTTCTTTTTTAATCTACTTTTTTCTTTTCTACCTCTATTCTTAGATGCAGATTCGAAACCTACTATCTTCCCACCTTTGTGAGATGCATCTTTACCATCACCATTACCATAAGTACCTTTTTGTCTATTGTACTTATTTAGTTCTGCTCTGTATTTTTTTGATTTCTTTGATGATTGGAATTTCTTGTACTCATCTTTGTAATCTCTTTCAGCTTTCTCATCGATTGCTTTTATATCTTCTGGTGTTCCATCTAACTTGGAATCTTTATCTGCTATATAAGATAAGGTAAGTTTAGATGCATATTCTTTTAAATCAAATGAAAATGCAAGTGCTGCTCTGAATTGTTCTAACTCATCATCATTCATTTTTTTGAATGTAGTAGAACGAAGTTTAGCAATTAGCTTAGATGCTTCCTTATATCCTTTAGAATTGAAATCAGTTTTAGTTCTTTCTTTAAGTGGTCTCATTCCACCAGCTTTTCTAACTACGTTAAGTTTTCTGATGATATCCTTTTGTTTAGGTGAACCAGGCATTGCTCTCATTGCCTTATTAAGAAGTTTTAAGTGTTCTATTTTATCAAATCCTTCGTTGGTACTTTTCCAGTCCTTGTAGTTCTTATCGGATTTTTTTTTTCCACTCTCAGCTACTTTTAATTTAGCTTTCACATGAAGTTGTTTATTGGAAAGTTGATTAGTTTCTTGGTCCTCATCTTCTTCTTCTATATCAGGTTGACCATGATTCTTTTTTTTAAAGTTAGTACCACCACTATAATCTTTATTCTTACCTCTTAGTGCAGTATGGTAATCAGAAGTTCTACCACTCATCCAATTTTGTGGATGACCATCTTCATTAACTGATTCATAAATAGATTTAAGATACTTAATGAATTCTTTATCATTACTCATCTTTTTAAATTCTCTATCTTTAAATACTTTCTTTACGAAATCTCTAACATCTTTTGAATCTTGTCTGATTTGGTCTATTGTAGAAAACATTCCTTCATCCATAGGCATATCCTTATTGTAATCTACATTATCATATCCATCAAAATCTCTTAATCCACCCTTTTTCTTAGAAGTGTAATCATCGCCACCCATAGTGTTAGTACCCATCTTCGATGCGTACTCTTTAAGTTTACTTAAAATTTCGGTTTTGATTCTTGACATGGGTATTTTCCTTTTATATAAGTATATTTTGTTTTAAGTTTTGATTAATATGTTCTTTTATTTTACCCGCCATATATTTAGATGATTTTGAAGATGGGTGTCCATCTTTATCAGATACCCAGCCCTTTTCTTTAAAATTATTTATAAATCCATCAAGTATAGGATGTGAATTTTCATATGAAATAAAATTATTTAAATCAATTAAATTAAATGTATCTAATTTAGTTACAGAAGAATCCAACTCCATATAACACAAAAAAGTATAATCTATATTATGAGATTTTAAAAAGGTTTGTAAATTATAGATGTACATTAATGTTTGCAAACTTGCAAATGGTTCGATTAATATACCATATTCAGTATTATCCATAGGAGTTGCCTCTATCCATTCATAAGTAGCATAAGTATTTGGAATACAATTAAGAGTTCTACTCGGTCCACTCCATTGTATAACTACATAATCTGGCTTAGAATCATTAGATATACATTTGTTAATATATTCAATAGTTTCTAAAAATATTGTTTGATTTGATTTACCATCGAATGATAAAGATATAATTCCATTATCTGAAGTTCGTAGTTTAGTTATAATATCAAAATCGTCTGGTCTTACAGTTTCTTGAAAATTTGAAAACCAAGATGGTCTTTGAGCTTTATCAAAAATAGAAAGTTCTTGTTTTTGTCCACCAAATAAATATGAAGTAGCTGATATGTAATTTAATGTAATATTATTTCCTATCAACCCTTGTAAGAAAGATAAATAATTGGAATCTTTTCTAGTAAATGTATGGGAACATCCATTTGAAATGATAAACATACTATCTCTTATTGATTAATCTTTCCACCTCGTGAACTTCTACTAACAGATACTCCTCCTCCACTTCTACCACTATTATTACTTCTTGATGGTGGTGGTGAATAGGTTCTTGTTGGTGCAGTTCTTGTTGGAATTTGTCTTACACTATTAGAGTTTCTTCTGATAATAATGTTATTATTACTTCTATTGCTATTCTCTACTCTATTATAGTTTCTAATTCTAGGGGTAGGTGCGTTGTTTGGGTTCTGATATGTTCTTACCTTAATACCCTTAGTTTCCATCTTATCAACAAATCTACCAAGAACGTTTCTTTTAGGTCTTTCGATTACCACATCTATATCATCTGGTGTTGGTATTCTTCTACCTTGGTTAACTCTAACCCTTGGAGTTACTTTGTTAACATCATTTCTTAGATTTGGTACTACATTATTAGTAGAACCTCTTCTTCCTCTAACATATACTCGATTGTTAGCAATTTGATTTCTTTGATTTCTTTCAATCCAATAGTTATTATCTATTCTATTATTCCATCTCCAATCATTCCAACCATATCCATAATTTCCTCTACCCCAATATGGATAGTTCCAACTTCCCCAATTGTTTAATCCAAAGATACCACGATTGAATCCATATCCATAAGTAAATCCATAGTTGAATGACCAGTTAGACCAGAATAAATTTCTATTCCAATAAATATCAAATGGTGTGTAAGGACTTCTCCATCCTCCTAATTGATTGAAGTTTCTGTAATACCAACTAAGTGGTTGGTTTTGTGCAAAGGTTGAAAAGCTCCATCTGAACTTATCATCCCATTGTAGTTTTCTTTGGAATTGAAATTCATTTTCAATAACATCTACTCTAATGCTATCACCACTTTGGGTTACACCATAAATTGGGTCATTAGAATAATAACTTGATAAATGATAGGTTGATGAACAACTTGTTAGAAAAATTATAAGTAAAAGTAATAGGTATCTCATAATTATAAATATAGATTATGTAAATATAGTACAATAATTGTACCGAACTTAATGTTTTATGTGTTGAACTCTCCAACGAACATCCTTACCTCTTAACATCTTCTTAGTGGCATCTACGTTCTTTTGAGAATCATCAGCAAAATATACATCATCGTATCCTTCATTATCAATCTTATCTTCAATCCAATCAGCTTTATCTTTTGGATTGTTAGATGCTAATGCGGTTACATATATTTTACTCATATTAATACCGATATCTTTTAAGTATTGTCTTATCGGTTTGAATGCTGCTCTTGCGGTTAGGATATGAACTCCATCACCACCACTACTACTAACGATTCTTCTTAGAACCTTAGTTATCTTTTTAATTTCGTTTGGGTCTTGTACCTTAGAGAAATCTGAGAAATCAAATTCATCACCAGGTTTTTCATTATATACTGCGTATTCACCTGGTGTAAGTTTCTTTTTCTTACTACCATTGGTTACATAAATAAAGGAAGTTGTTTTAACCAAAGTATCATCAAAATCAAACACTCTTAGTTTCTTTGATTCTGTGAATAAATTTCGTGCTATCATATCTTTTAATCTAATCATCTTAACATACTAATATACGAAAAATAAATGAAAAATCCAAATAAAAAGTGAATTATTTTACTGTTCTAAATGTGAAGATAAGTAACCTGCAATTCTACCAGCTTTAATTTGAAGATTTTCCCACTCTGATTTGGTTATTTTCTTTTTTCTATTTACATAATCAATACCAAGTGAACCAATAAATTTTTCATCAAGTGTGAATAAAGGAATTACATATGAAGATTTTGTTCCTACTGATTCTGCTGCTCCTTTTAATCCATAGGTTGCAATTTTTGGGTCATTATAATCTGATACGAATATACCTTTCTTTTCACCATTTAACATATGGTCAAATGCTTTTGGGTAAAGTGAACAAGGAATGTTATTGAATACATGAGAAACTGATGAAACTCCTTTTTTTGCAACTTCATAAAAGATTGAGAACTTTTGTATTGATTTACCTGTGGGGTAAAAGTTACCACCATTGTGGAATTGTGAAATCCATGCTCTATCAGATTTGAACTCTTCTCGTATATCTTCGAGTTCATCTTCAATAACCATTGTACTAGAGATATTTTCTTTTACAACATCTCTTTTTTTATTTCGTTCTTTCTGTAAATGTCTACTGATAAGTAGATACATTATCGGTCCCACTACACCGGTGAGAAATGCTCCAAGTAATTCCATTATATGATTATGATTTGTTAGTATCTGTTCCATCTTTATCGTATTCGTCTAAATCTTCCATGTAATCAGCAACACTTTTAAGATAATCAGATGCTAAGGTCATTTTCTCTTGAACCCAACCATCTAAATCTTCAATGTTTCTTTTTTTTATATTATCATATATTATTTTAGCGGAACGAACTGATGATTTTAGGGATGATAATCCCATACCAACTTCATGGTCATCTTCTTTAATAGTTTCTTGTACTTTAAATGCGGTTGCATAAGGGTTAGAATAAACTTTACCAAGTTCTACTTTAGTTTCAGATAATATGTCTTTTAGTTTAATCACTATTTTCCTTTATATTGTCTTTTTAATTCTTCTAATGCATTTATTTGGTCTTGAATTGCTTGAGATATACTTACACTTCTATATTTAGCTTGTTTTCTAACAGCCAACATAGCAATTCTTTTTTCTTCAGTAGATGGTCCTTCGTTTAATGATTCCTCAACTGATTCACCTTTGTATTCAGCATTTTTATACATACCACTAACTTTCATATCAAGTTCTTTTGCCAAAGATTCTTTTTCTTTACCAAGTTTCTTAAGTAATTTAATAAAAGGTTCTTTCTTATCTGTATGCTTGTTCTTTTTGTAAAACTCTAATGCTTTGGAAATTGCATCAAGATTCTTTTGTTGTAGTTTTGAGATAGCATTTATACTTCTCTCTCTAAGAACTTGTGTTACTGTTTCTTTTAAATCTCGTAATGTCATATGTTATTCCTTATTCTATACTATATAAATATAAAAGTATTTGTGTATAAGTATTAAATCTTGTGTTTTATGTGTTGGTACATAGCAGTACCAATATCTTCACCCAATCTTGAATCAGATGGGAAATGTGCTCTTCCTAAATTTCTACTATATGATATTCGTTTACCTGCTTCTAAAAAAGCATCTGTATTGATTGGTAATTTTGTTTGTAATACCTTTCCTACCAAGATACCTTGTGCGGAATGCCCTGATGGGTAAGAAGGGGTTTTCATACTTTCAAGTACGTGCTCACCCAATTTCATATTATAGTGTGATGCTAATTGAAATGGTCTTGGTCTATTATGTATGTATTTTAAATCTAATATAATACCTGCTGCTGATTTAAGTAAGTTTTCTACTAATTCTTTTGGATATTCAACATTATTTTCTTTGCAAACTTGTTCAAATACTTTTTCAATATCATCATGTTCTTCTACATATGAATCATCTTCAGGTAAATCTTTTAAGAATTGCAGTTCATTATAAACTATCATTGAAGTATTTTTTGGAGGATTTTTTACTTTGTATTTAGAATAGTTGAATTCCTTAAACATACCATCCTTGATTGCTTCAATCTTTTTGGCATGCTTTTTCTTTACACCATCTTTTGTGTAAACGGCATTTTTAATATTTCCAATATTTTCTTCTGTGAATATAAACATACTACTATAAATATATTCTTTTAATATATTACTAAAGTTTTCCTCTTTTTACTAATTCTTTACGAATCATTTCTTTCTTTTTTTTGTAAGAAGATGATTCATACATTTTTAGTAACTCTTCAGTAGAGGTTGATGAAGGAGTATAGTGCTTCATCATGAATTTATTAGTCATCTTATTATTGACTTTAATATATTCTTTTGTACTAGGTTTTAATTTTTGAGACATATAACTGTATAGATTATTTAAACGATATACACATATATATTACTCTACGATTATAAACGTTGATTTTATAATATCATTACCTAATATTAATTGAAGTTGTAGTTTTTTCTTGGGTAATGTTTTGATGTAAAGCGTTTTATCATTTATTCCAACACCATTTTTTGGTGTAAAGGTTTCTTTAGATAAAATAGAATTAGTTTCTAAATCTTTTATAGCAAGAGTATGTTCTCCATTAGATTCTATGTTAAAAAATATTGTTTGATTATCAACTACTGAACTTTGAGTTACAGCAAAGATTCTATCTTCCCTTGGGATAGAAACACCACCTTCATCTATGAAATCTTTTTCACATGAAAATAAAAAGAACAATAAAAGTATTAAATATTTTCTCATTTTACAATTACCCCTATTTGTGTTCCATCCTTTTTAACTAACTCTACCTTTAATATTGAAACTAATCCTAAGAAAGAATCAAGATTATTAGTTTCCTTAAAGTATATTTTATATTCTATACCACCATTTAGATTCTGAGAACCATCAGTAGATATTGAACCCAATTTTACATAAGAAGTTCTTTTTGCTGAGAAGGATTGTAAATCAGAATCACTTTCTAATCTATCAAAGATTACTCTACTATTATCATATCCTACTCTAAATTCAGAACCAGTTATGTTCTTGGTGTTTTCTGGTACTTTTAAAGTTACCACAATTTCATCTTCAATCTTTTGGATATCTAAATCTACTTCAAATTGATTCTGTATAGATTTCGAAGAATTACTTATTGTCATATTTCTAGCCATACTTGTAACTTGTACACTCGATGGTAAATGAGAATGAGACATATTAACATCTCCTTTCCAATGTACTGCAATACTCTTATCATATGTGTTAGTACCAGTTACTAATCCAAGTGGAAACATTGTACGAGTTCCACCATAGTTTGTCCAATTTGTTGATGTCATAGAATTATAAGCACTTACCTCTGTTAATGACATTACTGCTGCAAGATAAGATGCATCGAACATAGTTCCACCATTTAAGAAATCAATCATTATCTGTGTATCCTTAAAATCAAATACTCCATCTCTACTTACATCTGCATTTGCGTACTGAACATTGTAATCAAAATCTCCTTTGAATCCACCATTGATTCCACCACCTGCTAATTCGTTAAATGCTAACACAACATCTGCTACTGTGAATACATCATCTACCATCGTTTCTAATTCAGTTGTTGATGGTGAATCAAAAACTACATATTGAGTTTTATATGCAGTTACTTCTGTGAAATTTAATTCTACTTTTAGTGCATGATAACCACTAGCACTTCTAATACTTGAAGAATAATTTGATGATGAAAAGGGAATTGTATTCCAAATATAAAAGTTAAAGTTATTCCAATATTGGTCTGATGATGTTGTTGCCCAAGAGTTATTAAATGTACTTCCAAATGCAGTAGATGTACCATCTGTATCAACTAAATCTAATAATTCTATATTATTAACATCATCTAAATCTACACCACTTGGAAACTCTCTAACATCCAAACCAATTCGGTATGTGTATTTATTAGTTACCATTGGTGAATATATTACAACCCACTCTACACTTCCCGGTGTTGCTGTAATATCATATTTACCTTGTCCAACTAAATCTTCATCTACTTGAGAAGTTATTGTTGCTTCTCCATTTCCATCTAATGAGATTGTATTTGAGTTTGAGTTTTTAGCAATTTCAGATGAAGATACTTCGTAATAAGTATTAATTGAAAAACCAGTTTCATCAATGTTTCTAAATTTGTAATTTACATCATAGTGAAAAGGTTCAACATAATTATCGGCATCTATACTATAAATTGAATTAGCATTAAAAGCCCAATCAGCACCTGCTGCTACATCTTCTGGTGATTTCCATAATAATTTTAAGTTAGCTCCTCCTACTCCTTGTTCATATCTGACTCTAAACTTATATGATGTACCTGCTGTTAAATTTGTTATATCAACATCTCTAGCTCCATTACCTAATCCTATTCCTGTATTAGTGATTGTTCCATCATCATTTGCATCAAACCATAAATCACTCCTATCATCTGAGTTTAATCGAAATTTATAAGTACCTGAAGTTGGAGGTACAAAATAACCTTCTATTATCCATCCAAAGTTATTACTATCAGATGTACGAGGTAATATATTTGGCCAAGGCCAAGTTAAAGCTTTAGTTGCTGTATCTCTTCCCCAATGTGTCCAAGTAGTAGTATTTTTGTTAGCATAATCAAACATGGCATCAAAATCAGATGCACTCTGAGGATGAGCATTATATTCAGATTGATTATTGTTACTAGCATAATCATTAATCTTAAAAGATTTGTAAGTTACTGCATTAGGTCCATCATTAACTGTTGAAGTGAATGAAGGAGTACTTGCGTCAATATTTGATACTTTATCACCCCAAGTACTATCTCCAACTACTTTCCAATCTGCAGTACCATTATTTGATGGGTTTTGATATCTTATTCTCATCCAATCTCCACCAGTCCATTCATGATATCTTGCTCTTAACTTATACCAAGTTCCACTTGTAAGTGCGATATTAGAAGAGGTGTTGGCACCTGAACCATTATATTTCTTTGTTATTAGTTCTGCATTTTCAAATGTACCATTACCATCTAAATCTAAATAAAACTCATGTGAATCATCCGAGTGGGTTTGGAATTTATAATTACCTGTATTAGCAGCATAAAACCAACCCCAATAATCAACTACAAATCTTTCTCCTTGTGATTGACCAGTTGGTCTCCCACCTAGTCCACCAGAAGATTCACCAAAACCACCAAGACTATATGCTAAAGTTTCACCACTATTTAGTTTTTGAGTCTTATCAACTCCATCAATAGTTACAACTTGTGGTTTGGTATCATTATCAGTAACCCCCATCCAAGAATTAAATTCTTGTTTAGAACCTATATGGGAATATACTGTTTGACCATTAAATACAAATGAACAATTACAACTACTCCAAGATTCGTAATCTAAATATCCTTCTCCACTTTGTGAGAATCCTATAAAGGAAAATAAAAATAATATTAATGTAAACAGTTTCTTCATACTAATAATTATAATGGAATCTTAGAACCTATCATAAATGAGTTTATCAAAGGTATTCGATTATCTGTTGATTTAATTGCAGTCCATCCTACGTTGAATGAAAATCTATTTGTTACTTGTACAGTAAATGAGTTTGCTATGATACCCATACCATGAATTCGAGAACCTCTTAATGCATTTTCTAATTTAATACCAAAAGGATGTTCTTTATAGTAAGTTTTTTCTAAACCTACCCCACCCTCTGCACTCATAAATGGAGTTTGTGTCCAAATGATTGCTGGTGAATAAGTTATACGAGTTCCTATTTGGAATGATTTGGTTGCAAGTACATTATATGATACCATAAAGTTTTCTTTGATTGGATACGATACAAAGGTAGTTCCAACTGATAATCCTGCTCCAACTGTTAACCCATTCTCAAAAGGTTTCATTAGAGATTTGGATAACATTAAGGTTGAGTATCCATAGTTATTAGAATATCCAACTGAAGTTGCTGATACATTCTTTATTTTATAATCTTCAGTCATGTTAACTTTAGAACGAGCACCCATAAAAGTTATTTGTTGTAAGTTATCATAAACCATTACATTTGCTGTATATGCAACATCACCATAGATTGAACTACGAGATGCTCCTATATTAAGAACTGCATTATATGTACCAAGAGGGGATTGTTGTGATAATACATCTGCCTTTAATTGTATAGGCATAAATTTCTTTTCTTCTTCCTCTTCCTCTTCCTCCTCATCTTCTTCAGATTCATCAGATTCCTCCTCCTCTTCTTCCTCCTCACTTTCCTCTTCCTCTTCTTCAGATTCTTCCTCTTCTTCAGATTCTTCCTCTTCACTCTCCTCTTCGGATTCTTCTTCACTTTCTTCTTCACTTTCTTCTGATTCTTCGGATTCTTCTTCTGAACTTTCTTCTTCACTTGATTCTTCTTCTGAGCTTTCTTCTGATGATTCTTCTTCACTTGATTCATCACTACCTTCATCAGAATCGCTATCGGAATCAGAATCAGAATCAGAATCGCTATCGGAATCTCCACTAGAATCATCATCACCCCCACCATCGGAATCACCATCTCCACCAGAATCATCACTTCCACTATCGGAATCACCACTTGAATCAGAGTCTCCACTTGAATCAGAGTCTCCACTTCCACTATTATCTACATCTCCACTTCCCGAATCATCCGAACTACCGCCCGACGAGTCTTGTCCCGAGCTATCTGAGCCGTTATTCGAGTTTGAATCCGAGCCAGAGTTCGAGTCCGAACCTCCTGACGTATCTCCGCTTCCACCACTCGAAGAGCCGGAATCACCTGAACCACCCGAGCCGGAATTATTGTTAGTATTGCCTGAATTACCATTATTTGAGCCTCCTGAATTATTATTAGTTGAACCACTATTAGTTGTTCCACTTGAACCACTACCACTTGAACCAGTATTTGTTGTTCCAGTATTTGCCGTACCAGTTGTACCAGTATTTTGGGTAGCATTAGTTACATTACTTGTTGCATTATTTGCAGCATTAGATGCTTGATTAGCTTGATTTTGAGCTTGATTGGCTTGATTTTGTGCATTTTGTGCCTGTTGAGTTGTTGTAGAACATGGGGATAAGTTTGTCCACCATGCATAGGTTTCTCCTAACCACGAATGTAGTTCACCATTGAGATATTCTTGATATGTAAACACTCTAACTCTATTGTAAAAGGATACTACTGCACTACCTGTTGCAAAGTTTGCTGTAACAACCTTTACTTCATTAGTACATCTATCTACAAATGTTTGTGTAAACATCTGTCCATAAGTAAAACTACTTACAAATAAGAATAAAGAAATTAAGAGCTTTTTCAATATATCCTCCTAATTATCAAATATTCTTTTTCGAATCATCCTCGCTACTATCCTCGCAGAAGCGGTTTCCAATGCTTTTCTGGTAGATACTCCAATTGCTGATTGTCTGAACTTTATTTCATCCAAATCTAACCCCAGCAAACCCTCTTGAGTCTTTACTGTCTTTGCAGTACCAAGACCGGAACCTACGAAATATGTACCATTCTCTGCATTAGTAAACCTAACTTGTAAACCTAAACGAGTTGTTTGTGTTTGTTTAGAACCTTCTTTAAGTGATAAAACCTCATCCTCTGAAACAGAGAAATCATATATCTCTATTGTAACGAAATATTCTGCTAACTTAATTTTACCTAATCCATAAACTTGGTTTTCTGAAACACCTTTTCTTGATGCAACCCATTGTGATTTCATTCTATCTTTGATTGCAGATTTTTCTTCTACAAATTCAAATCTATTTGTCCAATCTAAGTATTCTATTACGATGTTAGTAAGACCTAAACCTACCCTACCATCTCTTAACTCAGGATACATCTCATATAAATCATCAGATATACCAACATTGAGTAAAGCAACTGGTAACATATCTCCCCAATAATCCGAAACATCATCTATTGATTTTTTCTTTTCGAATTCAGCAACATATTCTTCAGCCTTAACCTTACCAATCGTTTGTGAAAATGATGTTAGTGTGAATAACATCAAAACTATTGTTGTGATTAATCTCATTTCTTATCCTTCATGTGTTTAGTTAATGCAGGATACATACTATATCCTATATCACTTAACCACTTATCAAATTTAATAAATAATTGTATAATTTTTTTCATAATATTTTTTAGCCTAATGTATCAAATACACCAAATGTAGCATTTTGGATATCAGCTTCACCAGATACAATACCCCAAATGAGTGCTGTAAATCCTAATACAACCAATATTAGTAATGATGCAATCCATACTTTTAGTATGATATCCATCCACCAGTAATCTGATGCCTTTTCCATAAAAATCATTTTTAATGTTTCCATAATCTCTCCTTTTATTATAACGTTAACTTCCTAGTGTATCGAATACACCAAATGTTGCATTTCTAAATGATGATGGGTTGGTAATTAACTCTATTATCAAAGCTAATATACCACTAAATGCAAGTGCCATCAATGCCGTAGCCCAAAGTGCAAGTGTGTAATCTAATAGGTTTTCAGCCTCATTCCACATTATTGTAATTGGGTTATTTTTTAAAACATTTCTCATAATCTCTCCTTAATTTAACTTATTTATTTTTATTGTAAGCTTGTGTTCCAAAGAATGCTGCAACTATTGCTGCAACTGAAACGAAGTAGGTAGCTGCCATATCACCTAATATTTTAGATGCTTGGTCTAATCCTACTAAATCTGCGAGTACAACTGCAAATGGATAGAGTAACATACCGAACATAGCAAACCATGCCATCTTTCGTTGAGCATCTCTCATTGCATCTTGGTCATCGAGTTCTTTTCTCTTAAACTCCAAGTACATTGCTTCTTCTGCTTTTGAAACTTTACCATCCCCATTTGTATCAGCAGGATGTATTTCTTTTATAATTTTTTCATTCATATCTATATTATCCATATTACCAATCTATTTCCTCTTCTTTTTCTTTTTTCTTTACTTTGGGTTTAATATATACTTTTTTTACAACTGTATCTTTCTTTTGTTCTGGAATAACAATATTAATTGTAGGTCCTTCAACATTTACATTTTGTTCTTGAACCACTTCTACTGCTGCTTCACTATCTTCAATACCAATGAATGATTTTACCTCATCCATAAACAAACCACCAAGGCCGGTAAGGATTACTCCTATACCAGCTATGATTTGATTTTTAAGTTGTGAAAAGAATCCTTCTTTTTTTTCACTCATAATTTATTCCCCTTCGGTTACAGGTGTTTGACCTGGTGCACAACCTTGTGCGTTTACATTATTAATATCTGCAATAGGTGTATCTGGACATTTATCCATTCCATTGATAACCCCATCATAATCGTAATCAGCTAAGAATACCAACTGGTCAACACCTTCTCCCATTTCTTGTACTTGAGCTAACAATGCTTCCATTTGTTCTTTAGTTGCTTTTGTTTTCATTATAGCAAGAATATCTTGTAAACCTATTCTTATCTGTGCTATCTGTAAAAAGATTCCTGCCCATTGATTACCACCATCTGACATTTCTTTTAATCCTTCTAACGCTTCTACCATTCCATCTATCGAAGAATCTATTTGTGATAAGAAAACATCAGATGCTATTAATGCATCTTCATATTCCATCATTGCATCATTGTATTCAAGTAATGCTTCGTTGTAAATTAAAATTGCCTGGTTGTATTCTTCTACTGCAGAAACATAATTCTCAATCCCTACAACAATACTTTCTAAATCATCTGTAATCTGTTCCATATCTTCTTGAATCTGTGGAATGTTAACTGCATCAAATGATGCAACTAATTCCGATAAAGATTGGTTCAGTTTTTCGAATCCATTCTCCATTGACGGATTTATACACGCCATAGAAGAAAGTGATAACACTAATGTAATAATTACTAATACAACTTTTTTCATTTTTCTTTCCTTATTGATTAACGAAAACCGTTCTTCCTATTACATTATGATTAACATCTGTTAATTCAAGTGTAAAAGAAGATTTATCTAAACTACTGGTGTACACAGAAAGAATGTTATCTCCCTCTTGTGCAGTAAGTTTTTCTTGTGAAATCAAAGAGTTTTTAATATCTCTTATTTTCACTCTGTACGTTCCATCATTAGGTAACTTTACATTCATTCGTACCTCATTTGAAACGATTGTATTTTCTAATTTAATTCCTACCAATTCATCCATTAGAAGTGTATCTGGTACTTCACTAACGAATATAGGTTCCATTATATCATCTTTCATACAAGATGTTAATGTTAATAATACTAAAAGTGTTAATAGTTTTTTCATATCTTTATTCCATGTTTAATTTTATTTGTGTTCCATCTGCCTTAACACCTTCGTTAACCTTAAATGAGATTAAACCTGATGTGTTACTCAATTCAACTAATGGTGTGAATATTAATTGATATGGAGTACCTGTTTTTACAGTTTTTTCAAACTGTTGGTCAAATGAACCTATGTTTATTTTTCCTTCTTCTTCTGTGTGGTTAGCGAAATTAGTCATTTCGTTACCAGTATCAAATACTACGTTCTTTAATTCTAATCTCGTATCATCATATACAATGTTAAATTGTGTTCCAATCATACCAGTTACTTCTGAATTGATTGAGAAGATTACTTCACCATCTACTATTTGAGATACCAAATCAACATTTTGTTGAATTGGAGTATATCTAGCACTTGATGCAAGAGGTGCAGAATTACTAATATTCATTGAACTAATTTGGAAATCACTTGATGCAGCTGGTTGATATGAATGTGAGAAGTTAACATCACCTATAAGAACATGAGCAAACTCAAATGATTTGTTAGAATCAGTTGGTTTGAAAGTTGCATCTAAGTTAGCTAAATAACTTCCATTTGAATCTACTGTACCAAATATTGATTTAGTACCACCACTCTGTACTGCTCCACCTTTCTTAGAAATGAAGTTAGAGTTTCCACTTGTTACACCTTGTAAGTGAGCAAGTATTTCATATGAATCTGAAAAATTTATCACTCCATCAAATGGCGAATCGTGTATTACGTTTGCCAAGAATGTTTGAATATGATAATCAAATGTAGTAGAATTTCCATTTGGTGTTGAACCTGCTCCGATTGCTTCAGCAAATACCAATGCTAAATCAGATACAGTTACTACGTTATCCATATAATCTTTAGAACCATCTACAAAGTTCCAAACAAAGTATTCTGTATCATTTTCTAAACCACTTATAGTTGCTTCACCTGATGCATCATAGTTACCTGTTTTAACAGCAGATGCTCCTTGATTTACTTGATTACCCGAACCAATATCTGATTTAAGATAAACGTTGTAAGTATAATCTGTACCATCAATTAGTGAATTATCTATTGCTTTACTGAATATTTTAAGTGTTACATTTCCTGCATCACCACCTTGAATACCAGTTAAAGTTAAGCCAGTTCCATTATCTACTTTACCTTCTACTGCTACTTCAGTTCCATCATCTTTCTTAAGATAACCCCAGTTCATGTTTAATAGGTTAGAATAATCTGAATAACTTGTACTTGCTTTATCTTTAATAATAAAGTTATACTCCATCCAACCATCATTATTACCAAATGCAGTTACATCTTGAATAGTGATTCTCTCTACTGACCAGTCTGCAGATGATGCATATGTGGTATTTCCTGCTACATAATCTGCATATTCACCATCGATATCTTGAGTTGCAGTGTTATTACCCCACTTATACCCATTCCATGAGTTGTAAGCTTTTTGAGCTGTATTTGAGGATATAACCCAATTTCTCGAATCTAACGATAATAGTTTGTTGTTGTACTGAAAATCAAACTGAGTAAGTTTTGCAGTTCCAGCCGTACCTGAATACACTATTTCAAGTTTAAGTGTATCACCAACTTTGGAAACTGTGTTTCCTTTGTTGATTTTAATTGTTTCTTGACCATACGAGAAGAATGCCCCAAGAACAAATAATAATGTTAATAATTGTTTTTTCATTTTAGTAAATCCTTAATAATTGCTTCCAATACTTTTTTCAACGAGTTAGAAGCCGTTTGTTGATTAAATTGTCCATCTGATGCAACCACTAAAGTAGAAGTAGAGATTTCTTTACTACTACCCTTTTGAGTAGTTCTCTTCTTTACTTTACCATTTATTTCTAACTCACCTATTGCTATAATCTGAGTTAGTGATACTTTATTATGGTAAATACCGATTGATTTACCTATATTTTTGACATCAAAAAATACCAACCTTATGTTGATTTTTCTGCCTGAGTTTTCCGATAAGTCGTAGTCTAAATCCATTAAGAGTTCTTCTAAGATATTTCGAACTCCATAGGCCATGGAAGGATTGCCCGCAAAAGGTCCAACTCTAATTTCGTTGGTTACCTCTCCGACTGAGATAGTGTTATCTTGTGTTGGATTTGAGGATTGTAGTGTAGAACATAACAATATCAACGTTAAACCAAACAAGAGACTGTGTACAAAGTTTGTTTTCAAAGTAATCTCCTTTTCTTAGATTACCGTAACTTATTTGCAAAACCAATAAATAAAACTAATTTTTTGAAACTAATAAAGTAACAAGTTTCTATAACATATTCCTTTATAAATATAATATATGACACAAAAAAACCCACATTTAGTGGGTTTTAATTTAATTTATTTTTTCTAACTCTTTATTAAAGTTATCAAGAGCTATTTTTTTAAACTCTTCTCGTCTATCATAAGCTGATATGTTGTTTAAATAGTATGTATGATTTCTATATTTGTAATTTTCACAAACTACAACATTTTTTATTTTAAATTGATTAATTTTAATATCACTTGTTCTTACCAGCTTTTCAGATGCTACCATTATAAATGTATCTTCATATCCATAATGACCAAATGATTTAGGGATACCTATTTTTCTAAGTAAATCACCACTAATACAAGTGAACCACCCTCCTGCAAATTTGAATCTCGATTGAGGTGAGGCTGAATTTAACACACCCTCTATACTAATATCTCCTTTTATACCAGAATCTAAATAAGGATTAGCATCCTTCTGATATCCAAGTGGTTTATCTATAAAGTTTTCATTTACTAAAACATCCCAAGTGTTATCCCATATTCTTACAAATTCAGGTGTTATTATATTATACGGATTTATATTACTAACTGGTTGTAATGAATTTTCAAGATGAGATAGTGTTCTTTCATCAAAAATAATATCAGTATCTAACCATAAAAAATAATCAGCATCATTATATCTTTCTAAACAATATCTTCTGTGTGAGACACATCCTTTAATATCAGATGAGGTTCTAAAATATTTATCACACCAATCTGTTTGCCAACTAAGCTTCAATAACTTATCTTCAAAATATTTCTTAGGTATAGATGATTTAGACCAATTTACCATATCATCAGCAGTACACATTGTTACATCAATAACCCATTGATATTGATTAGAGGTATTAATATAGTGTGAAGATGTTCTTAATCGATTTAGAGTATTTTCTAATTCATCTATTTCATATGGTAAACAAAAAATTTGTATAACTATTTTCATAAAAATAATTTTTCAGATTTTCTTTGTAATCTATTTAACCTATCGGAACGAACTAAATCAAATGTTTCGTATGTAGCTGGAAATGTTTTGTTTATAATTCCTTCTTTTATAATTTGATGAGTTAAAAATGCTTCGTTTTTCCATCCTCTTACATTATTTCTAAACTCTTCTATGTTTAGATATATATCTGAAATTTTTTCAAATGTAGGTTGGTCTGATATACTTAAGAAATCATTTGGTGCATCATTGTAAGGGGTAGTTGAACTTGTAACAAGTATATTTGGAATAGAAACTAATGGTATTGGTGTAGCTATATGAACATCAAATCGTGTTCTAATAACAACATCATAATCAATACCACTTTCTTTTATTAACTCTTTAGAACGATATTGAGTATAGAATTGATAATAGATATGTTCTTGTTTTCTTATATCATTTACTTTAGTTGAAGTGTATTCTATCTTAGTTGGTTGATACAGTTTTTCCATTTCACTTGGAAGTTCCTTTGTAACAGTCATGTGTTCATCATACAAATACTCTTCTGCATGAGGTGCACAACCATATCTCTCTCCTATCATATCTTCACCCCACCAAGTGTGTATATAAACATCAGCATTTAATGCATCTATAAGTTTTCTCCATTGAGGAGCCATCTCCTTATAAAATCTTGGTTGACCATGAAAACTTATTGCTACTTTCATCTATCGTATTTTAGTAATGTAAAATCTTTTTCATATAATCTATATACAATATCTCTCATTTCTTTTGTATAATATAAATCATAATCTTTTGGTAATCCATTTTCTCTAAACCATTTAGTTGGTTTATCGTAAACAGTTTCGGTTATAGTATCTGTACGAACAAAGTGATTGTTTTTTCTTTCTGTGATTTTATCATAATCCAAATCTAATACTTCACAAACTTCCTTTATATCTTCTTTGAAGTTTTCCATATGAACAATCTTATTAAAAGTAAATGGTTCTATACCTAACCATTGTGGTTTCAAATGTCTTTCAGCTTGTACAATATTAGTTGTTCCAAGTTTTTTTATAAACTCTTCAAACGAAACACCAGTATCAGCTATACCAAAGTGTGGTATTGGAACTTCATATTCGTATTTTTCTTTTAAACTCCAAGGTGGGTCTCCTTGATATATAACCTTGTTTATATAAAAACTAACTAATCTATTATATGGATTTCTCTGCATTAGAAAAGTATAATCTATATCTCTATTGATGTTTTTAAAGTATTTATCTGCAAATGAAATTCCACATTTTGGAGTTGCAAAGCAGTGCTTTGATATTCTTTCGGCCATTATAATTTTTTATATTTTACTATATTATCTGAACACACTCCCATACATTTATCTACATCCCATTTATTAGTTTCAGGCAAAACAGCTATTGAACCAAAAATGGGTTTTATTTTTGGATGAGACCATATAATTCCATTTGAAGTTATAGTTGCATCATCATCATGATGCCAAAAATAATGTAAATCAGTTCGATTTAAATATGCCAATGCTTGATGATTTTTACAATGTATCCATAATCGTAGAGCTCTATTAGATAACCACAATAAATCAACTGGATGAGTTGGTTCATCATGTCCTAAGTAGAATCCATCTGAATCTTTCCACACATCTATTTCTACATCATAACCTTGTTCAATAGCAGAATCTATATAGTTTGGATTGTTTTCAAACTTTTCAATTTTACCATTTATATTTCCTCTATGTGCTATTAATATCATTTCTATCTACAAATATACGAAATTATTTATAATTTTCCAAATAATTTTTTAAATCTTCTGGTGTACCCAATCCCCACATCTTAGGAATATCAAAGGTACGAATTTCTTTTCCATCTTCTATTGCTTGATTGAAAACAGGACAAACATAGAACTCATTGTTCACTCTGATATCTTTTTCAATCATATCTTCTGAGTATTTTACAAAATCAGAACCTTTCTTCCAATAGTAATATCCAACTGTTGCAATATCTGATATAGGATTCTTTTCTGCAACTTCAGTTACTAATCCTTGTTCATCAACTTTAGCGAATGACCACTTTGGGTGTGTTGCTTTAAATGATACAATCCCACCATCAGCATTTGTTTCGTTCATTTTATATAAGAACTCATTTGAATCCCATTCTACAAACTGGTCTGAGTTAGCAAAGAACAATGGATTTTCCGAATCTATATATTCTTTAGCAAGTAATGCAGTACAAGCTGCACCTTCTGTAATACTATCTACTTCAACAATCTTACAATTTGGTGTGATTAGATTTAATAAAGTATCTAAGTTATACTTTTCTCTATGTTCTTTTTGTACCACATAGATAAAGTTTGCCTTTATATTTAAATTATCTACTACAACCTGAATCATAGGTTTTCCATTTACATCAATTAGTGGTTTAGGAAAAGTATATCCAGCTTGTTGGAATCTACTTCCTGCTCCTGCCATTGGAATTAAAACATTTAATGTTTCATCCCGCCATGCTGGTGTTGATTGTTGTTCTCCCATATTGATTTGTGTTAATTTGTTATTTATGTTTTCTAAATTGGTTTCTTTTGTATTCTTTACCCTTAGTATATGTGATTTAGAACGAGCTGCTGCAAGTAATCCATAAGGAGAATCTTCTACTATTAAAGTTTCCTCTGGTAAACATTTCATCTTTGATATTGCATTCCAATACATCTCAGGATGTGGTTTAGAATTTTCAACATCTTCGTTTGAAATAATATAATCCATAAACTCCATAATACCCAATTTTGAAAGTACAGTCAATACTGTCTTTCTAATTGAGTTTGAACATACTGCAATTTTATATCTATTTGATGATAACCAATCCATTAACTCAATAAGAGTATCATCCGTACCTAATTCTTTTAGTTTCTGAAGTGTAATATGTTGTTTTGTTTCCCAAATAGATTGATGTTTATCAACTGATAATCCTTTTTTATCAGTTAACATATTTAACTTTTGAGTGGTTTTTAAACCATCGTAAATTGAAAGATGTTCATTCCAAGTTATAGCATACTCTTTACCTAATGCTTCATTAAGTGCTTTATAGTGTATGTTTTTAGCTTCCACTAATACACCATCTAAATCGAATATAACTAATTTAATTTTATCTGCCATATATGTTCATATATACTTTTGTGTTATTTGTTCTTTAAGTTTTAGGTCTCTATCATACTGATGTACTATAACAAATGTGTCTCCGTTTTGATTTGTTAACTTTCCATCGATTTCTAACTTTGGAGTTGGTTCTAATAATTTATCACCAAAATGTTCTTTCTTTACCCATACAGTTCCCAATTGAGTTACGAATCCTTCTTCTTGTTCTACTTTCTGTACTATATCTTTAAATTGAGATAAGTTAATTAAAACATTATATGCAGCTTGGTCTGAAAGTTGTTCTTGATTCGATGTTGTTAAACTCCATCGATATATATCAATAAACAAATCTTTTAAGTATTCAGAATCTGCTACAATCGTTCCTGCACAATAAGAAGTTTTATTTTGTAACCATTCCCATTCCATCGGGAAAGATGTTCCAGCGTTTGTTACTGCCCACTCATCATCCTTAAATGTAATACATTCAGAAAATGACATGATGGGTTTCTTTTTATTTTTTTCAATCCAAGTTGTTGGGTCTTTTTGGAATATTACATCTTTTACATCTGTCCAAATTACAATTTCTCCTTTCATATTTTCGAGAAGTTTGTAACAATCAATGAATCGTTGTAAGATTATATGTTGATTTAATTTACCACCATACAAATCCCAACCCTTTGCTTTTAGATAATCAATAGTATCATTTGGTACATCATATACCATCATAACTTTTCTTCCTTGATATCCACTATCTTCAATTGATTCAACATATGGTTGAATATCAATTGGTTTATATTTTGTAATACAACCTAATATAATCATTTTTGTTTTTTTATACCAAATTTACTGTATTTGTACCAAACTCTTTCATGTAAATAATAAAGAACCATTTTTGTTATTACCTCTACACTACCTATTGCAACTCCAATTTTAAGAGAACCGGTTATAATCCAAGAAAGAATCATAGTATCTAATGTACCGATAATTCTCCAACTGATTGTTTTTAATATGTGTCTTTTCTTAGCTACCATTATAATTTACCTTCTTCTTTCATTTGATTTCTTATGGAGGTTGCTGATATATCTCCAATTTCTTGAGGTGGAACGTGCTCTATAATATCATAACCAACTCCTCTACCATAGTTGATAGATTCGATATCAGGTATAATAGTAGGAAGAACTTTACCTGCTTCGATAAGTTCTTTTAACTCACCTTCTTTTACCATTTCTAAAATTTGTTCTGCTGTCCAAGGATTCTTTTCATCTGGTTTTACATCTCTGATTCCTAACCAAACATTATATCCTTCTTTTAATCTTTCATTGATTAACCAAAGATGTCCTTTGTGTAGTGGTTGCCATCTTCCTGCGAAGAATGAATATTTTACATCTGATGATGAACTTTCTTTATCTGCTTTTGCTTTTACGTTTGCCATTATTACTTTTTTTTATTTAAATTATTTTCCATATTTTGCTATATCTTTGTGTGTAAACAATCCTTCACCATGAACTACTTTGAAATCCTGTCTTGGCCACCAATATGCAATCTTTCTTTCTAAATCAATTCCTTCTCCCATAAATGGTTCAATAACTTTCAAATAAAAATCCTTTTTGTATAAACAAGGATTATTTGTCCAGTTACCATATCGTGAAGTTGTTGTATAGTACTCACCATTTTTACTTATTAAACCTTCAAATTGTTTATCAGGTTCTTCAGTCCAATGAATAGCATCCAATAAATGGGGTGAGGTAACTTCGTGCCAATCATCATAGTAATCTAATTCTCTACCTTGAAACCTAAAAGAAAAATGAGGATGACCTGGATTTTTTCGATGTCTGTATCTCACTACATCAACACCACTATTTAATAAATCCAATCCACTCTGTAATCTTTCTATCGTAGTTTCTAAACTTTCAATTAATTGCCAATCGTTTTCTAATATTAAAACGTTATCTGTTTTACATTGTTCAGTTAGTTCTTTAAATCCTTTACCAATACCAATGTTAGTTTCTTTACCAATATAAGGAATACCAAAGTGCTCAGCAACTTTTTTATCTTCATCTGATACTTCGTTGAATAGAATACATATATCATTTACATTATGTAAAAACTCTCTTTCAAAATATGAAGTGAGAGTTTCAACTAAAGTTTGTGGTGCATTCCACGAAAGTATTCCAACTGATATTGGTAGTTTACTCATAGTTTTCCTTAATGTAATTCCAAATTTGTAATACTACTTCTTTTTTATTTTGATGTCCTCCCATTCTTGGACCAGTAAAATGCCAAATATAAGAATCATTTATAAATGAACCATCATCATACTTTACCATAACCATATTGTTCCAAATGAAATCAGTATAATGTATCTCATCTTCAAACAATTCATAGAATAGTATATTTGTTGGTGTTTGTTCTACTGCATTTGGACCTGTTGGTTGTGTTCTGTAAAAACTACACCAATAATCATAGTAAGGTTTCATATTCTCTCTAATCTTAATGTAATTTTCTTTACTTAAAAATAGAAATCCATTGTTATGGTAATTTTCAGGTGGAGTTTTAATATTTGGATTTACTTCAACCCATTGATTTAAATGAAATCCACCAGAGTTTCCTGCATCTTTAACAACTACTGCTGATTTATCTTTGAACTCGTTAAAGAAATTAGGAGCATCCCATCTAATCATTGTATCTGCATCTACAAATGCAATCTTATCGTAATCAGCATCAACTAATCTTTTATCAAACCATCGTTCCCAAACACCATTACCCCATGGTTCAAAATCATACTCAATTTTATCATTTGCTATGATTAAATCTATATTGTGTTTTTCAGCATACCATTTCCAAGATTCAATACATTCAGGTAATTCTGTATCCCATCCATTGTAAGCTGGTATGAATATTAAGTTTTTACTCATGATACTGCTCTTCCTTTCATTTGTTCCCAATCTCTGAATTTTCTAACTTCATCATTTGTATTAGAAGTTGCCATTAATACATTGTTTATAGTACCCAATTCAACTGTTAAATGAAGTAGTGCTGCTAAATCTTTGGGGAAACAATGTCCACCAAATCCGAAATCTCCATCATGGCCTGGTACATTCCAATGAGATTTACCTAATCTATCATCATGAGTTGCATATTCTACAACTTTATCATAATCAATATTTAATTTATTACATAACTGATACATCTCGTTTGCGAAAGATACTTTAGTTGAAAGAAATGTATTTGTTAGATACTTTACCATTTCAGCGTGAGTAGAATCTGTTTTGATTATATGTGCTTTTGGAAATACTTTTGAAAATATTTGTTTTAATTCAGTAGTTGCAGGTCTTGGTCCTCCTAAGATAATACGATTTTGATTTTCATAATCTTCTACTGCGTTTCTTTCTGTAAGAAATTCAGGATTAAAGACTATATCTAAAGATTCATATTTTTTATTAAATATCTGAGTGGTACCTGGTGTTATAGTAGATTTTATTACAATAGTTCTTTTTGATTCATAATTATCTGCAATCAAATCTATTGAATTAAGAACATTTTCTATAATCAAAGTATCACATTTACCATCAGATTTCATTGGAGTTGGTAGGCATAAAAATATGGTATCACATAAAGGAACCATATTATCAAGTGTAGATGTTGATTTCTTATCATCTTTATCATTAGTAAGAACATCGTAATAATTCTTAAACTTCTGATAAACTGCATTACCTACAAAACCCTGTCCTACTATTCCTATCATAGTGATTGAATATAATCGTCTAATCTATCTTGTGGTTTCCAATCCAATCTATCTAATAAATCACTATTCTCTCTAAGAGTTTTTCTATAATTACCTGCTTGGTCTGGTAAGTAAAGTGATTCAATCTGTGGGAACTTTTCTTTAAACATTCCAAACATTTCATTGATTGAATAGTTTACACCACAACCAAGTTCCCATGCATCTTCATGTTTTTCATCTCCCATACCCACTTTATATAATCCATCAACTATATCTATAACATGAGTAAAATCTCTTCTCTGTTCTCCATCTCCGATAATTGTAATCTTTTCACCATCTCTAACTTGTCTCCTCCATATACCAATCACTGCTGCCCAATCACCTTCGATGATTTCATCGGGTCCATATACATTGTAGAATCTACAAATCTCAGCATCTATATTATAAGTTTGTCTGTATAATTTGAATACCTCTTCACCCATATGTTTGAATGCTGCGTATGGTGATTGAAACGGGTCATGCCATCTTGAAGATGAACCAGCGTAAACTACCTTTACATCATTTAATCTTGCCCATTCTGCTACAACTTGTGAACCTTGTGCATTTACTCTAAAACATTCTGTTGGGTTCTCGAATGAAGGTTGGATTCTACTTAGTGCTGCTAAGTGATAAACCAAATCAAACTCTTTTCCCTTCCAATAAGTAAGTGATTCTATATCACCAAGTACATAATTAGCACCATCAACATGGTTTTCCTCTGTACCTGTTTCGTAATCATCAAGTGATACCACTTCATGACCTTCTTTTAATAATCTTTTTATGAGGTTAGTTCCTATAAAACCAGCTCCTCCAGTTACTAATATTTTCATAGTTGTTGCTTTCCGTATTTTATTTTATTCCATAATCTTTCAAAAAAATAATACACGATGAAACCTGTGATGTTCATATATAGTGCATTTAAAAAGTTGTTATCTGTAACATTAACAGTTAATACTAAGAAGGAGTTTAGTATTGCTACTATTCTCCAACTGAAAGTTTTTAGTATTGTTCTCTTTTTAGTCTCTTCGAACATTACTTATTCATTATTCCTATAAGTTGATGTTCATTAAATAGAAGATATGTTTCATCATCTATTTTAATCTCGTTTGTACCTTGTCCTTTTTCATACATTACAACATCGCCCCTTTTTACAGTCATTGGTATTCTATCACCATTCTGTGAAAAGATACCTGTACCAATTTCTATAACTTCACCGTTTACTTTTTGGTTCTGTGTCATTGATTCCGATATAATGATTCCACTCTTTGTTTTTGATTCCTCTTTTTTAATTGGCTTTACTAGGACTCTATCTCCCAATGGTTTAAATTGTGTCATAAAATTGATTTTGTTGTTCTTGTCTATCTATTTGTTTTGGATGATACAATGCCCAATGTTCTTCCGCTGGGAAGTTTGAGAATGTATCGTATCCTGTAATCTTTTCGTGTACTTTATTCATCCAAGTTACATCTTCTGTATTCTTGTAAATTCTTGTTTGATAATCAGGCCAATTAACCCAACCTTTTTCATTTACATTCCATTTCCACTTACTAATGTGTTTTTGGGTTAATCCTTCAACTGTATTTACTCTAGGTACAAAAATGATATCGACTGGATTAGATTCTAATACTTCTGGTAGATATGCAATCATTACCTCATTTGGAATTTCATCTGCATCTATCTGAAAGATATAATCACCTTTACAATTTTCTTTAAGATTATTCTTGTAGGATGCAAAATCTTTGTTAAGAGGAAACCCTACAACAGTATAACCATGAATTTTTTGTTTTATTTTGAGAAATTCTAAAACCTCATCAGTTACACCACCTTCATCGTATTGAATTACAATCTCATCTTCTTCTCTAATTTTGTTATTTAAAAAATCTAATAACTTCATTAGTTCTTCTAATTCATTATGTACTGTGATTGCGTATGATATGTTCATTTTTTAAAAATTAATTATCAGGTGTATCTGGTGTATCTGCTATATCTTCATTCATTTCATCTTTTAAAATTTCTCTACGAGTAGATGTATTTCCAGGTTCATTAAATAATCTTCTAAGTACATCTTCTTCAAATCTAATTTCATATACATTTATAATATTATTTAAAATGTAAGTTCTGTAATTTCCAAGTGAACGAGAATATAATTTAGAATTATTCTTAACATATGTTTCAAATAAAGAATTACCATCTTTAGAAAATCTTTTTAGTAAAAGTTCTAATGCTTGGTCTGAACCTATTGGTATTCTTTTTTCTCTCAATCTACCAATAAAGTTAGTAAAATCAATTGGTTTAATTGGATTAAGTTTAATCGCATGAACCTTATTATTAACAATACCAATCACAAAAATATATCGTGCATCTTCTCCACTTCGTGTTGCTGGTTCACCACCTTTATAAGTTGTTATTCTGTAAATATTTCTTGGTCTTATCTGAGAACGAGGTATTCTTCTCTCAGGTTTTAGAAATGATTTATATTGTCTTGTAAAAGCCATTCATTATAGTTTTTTAATCTCAGGTAACTTAAGTTCTATTTTCTGTTGTACTTTTACATATTTATCAAGTACTTCACCCAATTTACTTGACATTTTATCTAATGTAAAGTTTTTATTTATGTTGATTTTTAATCCTTCTGATTTTTTTAGATAGTTTTTATAATTTTTAAATACATCAAATATACTACCAGCTGCTTTTGAGTAATCTACATTAAACCACTTGGATTCTTTTAATAAAAACTTATTTGCTGCAGATGGATGTACTTGTTTTAATTCACCTTCTAAATAAACAGTATTTTCTTCTGGTAAGAAATCCGTATGTCCACTCCACTTAGAAACAATTATTGGTTTACCGGTTGTTGCAAACTCTGCAAGTGGTCTACCATAACCTTCACCCTTTGTGAACATTATTTTTGCTTTAACTTTATCATCATTATACAAGTCATTAAGTTCTGATTCAGATAAATCTCCGAATACTAAATGAATAGGAGGACACTTATCACCAAATTGATTTGTAACATCTTTAATTTTATTAGATACTCCCTCTCGTTCCATTACTGAAAATCCTGCTTGAGATGTTTTGAGAATAAGACCTGGTTGTTGTTTCTTTGGTAAATCTTTGAAAATTGTACAAAATGTTTGAATCATCATTCCTACATCTTTTCTATCATGTCCTAAATCACCTGCCAACCAATGTCCTACAAATAAGAAATTGAAATCAGTATCAACTGAATCTAAAATAGATTTTGATGATTTACCATTAAAGATAGTAGTATCAACTCCTTCAAATAAAACTTCTACTGGTTTTGTTAATTTTAATTCACCTACTTTTTGTTTAGTATTCTTATCAACTTGGTCAAATGAAGTTTTAACTAATACATCTTTCGTAAATTGAGATGGAGTAATGATTAAATCCATATTATTTGAACCTTGTATAAACTCTTGAGGTGCAAGTGTAGTTTCTACACCGGCTGTGATACCAATGTTGTATTTACCAACTTTTCTAAATTCATTTGCAACAGATACTTGTATGAAAATATCAGGTTGTCTATCTAATTGAGTTACAATATTTTTTAATATATTTTGACCAAACTCAGTCTGAGGATTAATCTGGTCTTGTGGTGTATTACCCCACCTTGTTGGTACTATTTTTATATCATATCTATCCAAATCAAATAGTGATTTGAGAATATCTCTTGAATGGTCACCATAACCACTTCTTGTTGCTACTGGTGCTTGAAATACTAATAAAGGTTTACTCATTATCTTAATTTATATACGTTAAACTTTTCTTTTGGTTTCCAATTTTCTATTGCTTGTAAAATACCATCTGCCATCTTTTGGTTCTGATTCTTAGCGTTTAGTCCCATTTCACCCATAAATTCTTTTCTACCTTGTAATCCAGCTTTTGTTCTTTCTTTAGGTGTTTTATCATACCAATATCTAATTGCATCTGTAACTTCATATACATCAGTTTTATCATCAATTATATAAGGAGTTGGAATTGAACCAACCATAGTTTGAACTCTTGGCCATACAGGCTTTACCCATTCACCATGTGTTACTTTATCTTCCCATTCTCTATAATTGTGAAGTGAACCAATCTCTTTATAATCATCAGCAGTTAGATATTTACCATCTACTTTGAATCCACATTGGTCTTGTAATCCACCCGTAACATTTACTATAATAGGGGTTCCTGCCATAACAGATTCTGCAGTTGTTAGTCCAAATCCTTCATTACCTGCAATATTAATAGTACAATCTGCAATATTATAAAGAAGATTTAATTGCTCTTGATTAATTCTATCTGTTGAGAATTTAATATCACAATCAGGTGCTATTCTTTTTTGTACTTCAATTAAATCTGTACCATTTTGGTCTTTAGGTGCGGTATGCATTATCAAACAAACCTTATCTTGGTCTTTTTTAGGTAGTCCATCTCTAAACTTTTTAAATGCCCAAATTACATCTGATGGTTGTTTACGTTTAATGTTTCGGTTCATCCAAAATAAAATGAACTTATAATCCTTACCACCAGTAACTTGTTTCTTAAATTCAGCTGGTACTTCAACTGGTCTATATAATGTTGAATTAATACCATGTGGTACATAGTCTACTTGCCAATCTTCTAAAGGTTTGATTGTTTCTGATTCTAATTTACCAACTCTACTTACTATACCATAAGTTTGTCTTGAAATACATCCTAACCAATCACAACTTTCGTAATAATTTCTGTTATAATGAGGGTCTGGTAGGTCATCCCAAATATGGTAAAATAAAATTGGAATATTTTGTCTTACTTCAGCTTCCATTTCGTATAACCATCTCCAATATCTTGGGTCTGTAAAGTGTAGTATAGCATCAGGTTGATGTCTCATTATCAACTCTCTTAAAATATTAGCATCTCCATATCCACTCCATGGGATGATTTTAAGAGAAGCATTTTTGATACCACTTGCTTTACGAGCATCTTCTCCTAAATCAATTTCTTTACCTTTATCTGGATGATTAACTGCAGCTCCTAACTGAACCCAATCAAATTTATCAAAGTTTCCAAATACAAATTCTTTGGATACAGTTGCTATACCCGATGACATTCTTAAATCATCGGAAAGTAATAAAATCTTTTTCTTTTTTGTCATTAAAATGTTATTAAATTGTTCTGTAACGTCTTTTTGAGTTTAATTTTACTCGTATTGTATTACCTAAGTAGGTTTTATTTTCAACCCTATCGTTGAATTCACTACGAATAGTATTAAGTTGGGTATTGCCGTTATCTTCTCGTTTCATATTTAAAATTGCGAACCACTAACTTGTAGTTCTGTGTAATTGTTTACATCATCTCTAAATTCATCTTCGTTGATGTACTTGTGTACAGAACGATTTACTAATTTTTGTAATGTAATGTTTGAATCAAAAGAAATTCTTTTAAACGATGAGTAAATATCTTTTACAATTTTTACTGTTGTCAGTTTTGTATCTGCCATAACTCTCTATTTTATTGTTTTATATAAATATATACAAATATAAAAAACAGATGATTAATTCCACAAAGAACAAAGTTTTCTTGTTTTGAATTCACACCAATCACATTGCTTACCTTTGTTTGGTGGAAACACTTCTTGTATGATATCACCACCATCAGCGAATACGGAATCAACAAATCCTTTGAATCCATTCCAAGCCATGTTCATTGAAGGTTTACCATTGGCAGGAACGAACTTAGATATTCTTGGTATAGGAAAATCTACACCTTCCCATAATTTTCTTTTAAGTATCTGATATTCTACTTTGATTTTATCTAAAGGTATATCGTACTTATCTGAATAAAACTTTTTATAAAGTAACATCTGTGAGGTTTTTATCTTATCATTCTTTTGATATTTGTTCCAACCTCTTGTTGAAGTTTTTAAGTCAATGATAATATAATCTTGTGTAGTTTTATCTTTTAGAAGTACATCAATAAAACCAATGAAATGAACACCAGGTTTAATCTCAGCATTCAATCTCTGTTCTATTGCTACCAATTCATAACCAGTCTTGGTATATAACTTATCTAATTTACTTATAAAGTATCCTAATATTGCTTTACCATCTTCAAAGAATTCACCTAACTCTTCTTTTTTACATGGATACATACCATCTTCCATCTTCTCAGATTCCTTAGTAAAATGTTCTACCATTTGTTTGTATAACATTTGTTCTAAGTTGAGTTGTAAGGCTTGTTTTTTAGTAACGTTATACATCACATCTAAGAAGTGTTGTATTGTTTCGTGCATTGCACTACCGAAAATTGTGTGAATGTTTGCTGAGGATGTTCCTAACTTATCAATATAGTTTAGTTTGTACTGTTCTTGACAGGTTGAATACATACCATATTGAGAATAACTTACTCTTGCCATAATATTTTATCTTTTACTATGTAAAGATACGAAAAATAAATGAGAAATCCAAATATTTAAACCTTTAATTTTAGTTTAGTTATTTGCTTTTTTTCAATACCATATTTTTCACAAATATACTTTACATTCTCTCTACCCTCTTTAGTTGCATAAAATATCTCAAGATATTCTAATGCCTCTTTTTTAGAACAAGTAAATTCTTTAATGATTAGTTCTACCAACCATCCTTCGTATTTGGTATCGTTTTTACCTTTAGTGTATTTTAGATAATGCCTACCTTTTGGTAGTAATCCAATAAGAGCAAGATAAAGTTGATTTGGTTCTAATACTTGAGTATATGGTTGTATTTCTGAAAGTACTTGAATCCAATCTTTGTTCATAGAAAGAAATCTATGAATCATGTAATTACTCCAAGTTTTCTTATCCCCATCATCTAAAGTTACCCAATAGTCTGGATTTTGTTCGTTAGTAATTGCCTTTATGTGGTCAAATAATGATTTTGCCATATTATGTTATAATTGGTTTTAATTCATCAGGTAATAAATCTGCATTTATTTCCCCACAATCCCCACATAAATATAATTCGACTGGAATTATTGCATCCTTGGGTTGTCCTGTTGCTATTCTTGATAATTTCAAGAACTTAGTTCCTTGTATGAATACACTTCCATCACATTCATCACTTGTACAAACCATTTCTTTGGCTTGTTTTAAATCTACTTTTGGTTGCTTTTGTTGTTGTCCTAATATATCTGCCATAATTTATTTATTTCCATTTTTTTACGATTAAGTTAGATATTATATCGTAATTTTTTTGTACTTTATCTTTATTATCTAACCAATATTGTTTACTTTCATCAAATGATAATTTTTTTACATTATCATAACATTTTACAAATCCATTTACCCTATCTTTCCACCAAATACTTTTATCTGAATCTCCGTATCCAAATTCATCATTCCAAACATAAAATCCGAGTTCTTTAAGTAATCTAACATTAGATTTTTGTCCTAATATTATTGGTATAGTACCATTCATAAAAGCCATTATAGTTTTTTCACTTATCTGACAACTATTTTCCATTTTATCTTTAGAATCAGTCTCTATTATAAATGAAAATATAGAACTTTTATATTCTTCTTGTAATTCATTCCAAGATGGAAATTTATTTGCAAGTTCAATATCATCTTTAGTTTCATCAGAAGGATTATCTATATATCTAGCATATCTTAATATATTATTTGAAAATTCATCATACGTTAGCTTATCAAATAAATAATTCCTTTTAAATGTTCTCTTTCTTATAGATAAGATTGATTTAATAGTTTTATCAAATACTAATTCTTTTTTATAATCATAAATATTACTATCAAATGCTTGATTTGCAGATTTAAAATTCCAAGCTATATTATGTCTTTGATGAAATTCAAACCAATGTATATGTAAAGAGGCTAGTGGATGTAATTCATATTCTGATGGTGTTATGGTACTTGTTGAAATATAAGAATCTTTACCTGAGTTTCTAATTTTATCTACTCTTTCAATTAAATTAATTTTAGTATTATGGAAACCCATTACTTCCTGCCCATATACATAAAGAGGTGAATCAACTGAATAGCTTTTTTCATCATATTCATTAAAATTACATATATTTTTATAATTATCATAAAAATACTCTATATGCTCTTTTACATCATTTTCGAATTTATATATCATTAGTCAAACCATTGTGACCTATTAGTCTTTATGTTCTTGATTCCTTCATCGGTGTACTTAGGATTATCTTTTTCCATCTCATCGAATCTTTCTTTTATTTTATCAAAAACTTTTTGTTCATTTTTCTTACCAATAGTTTCAGCTTTTTTTAATTCATCATCACTTATAGTTTTACCTTGAGATGCTTTTTCAAGTGATGCGAATCTTTTTGTGTGATATGAAGAAAGTGGTTTTGTAAATTGTTTTAGATGAGCTGCTTGTCCATCAATATATTCTAAGAAAGAATCAAAATCTTCTTTACCTAATTTGTTTAACTCTTCATCTGTAAGTTGGTTTTGTGGGTCGAATATCATATCTTATCTTATTTACTATGTAAATATACGAAAAATAATTTAATTATCCAAATTAAAGTTGTGTTTTCATACCTTCAAAAAACGATTTATGCCCCTCCCAAGACCAATGTGAATCTTTTATATCAGAATACTCATCTGATATTATAGAATATACAGCTTTCCCATCTCTAATAGTATGATTCTCTACATCCCATCTAATCCATTTTACATTAATTGATTCAAAGTATTCAGTAATACGATTAAATAAAACATTATATCTATTAGTAATTCCTTCAAAGTGAGGAAATAAAATAAACTTAACATAATCATTAACTGTTTTGTAATAATCAGAATCTACATCATCATGTTCATAGACCATTCCAGGTAAAATATCTATAAAGTGATTTTTATAAGGCATTTGTAATCTTTCATCATGTGTACGAGAAAGAAAAACAATATCACCTGTTTTTATATTACTAAGATTTTCTACAACTGAATCTAGTATTTTTTGGTTTCCAATACCTGGCATACCATAATTCTTGTAATCATCATTTTTATATTCACCAATTAATTCTACCCAAGTTTTTTGAGTACCATCATATGTTCTTTTATAGTACTCATGTTCTGCAGTACAACCTTGGCCAAATGTAAATGAATCTCCAAAAAAATGAATCATAACAACTTTAATATTTTTTTAACGGATTTGGGTCCTACCTTTATTGTGTGATATGGTGCTCCAATATCATCTAATACTTGTTTACATAATGTATCGATAGCAACCGATTCTTCTAAATCTTGGTATCTTTCTTTTTCATTATGTGAACCCTCGGTGGTTCTTTCTAAAAGAATATTCACGCTATCATACTGATTATGTAAATCGATTACAAAATCATGAAAGGGTTGTTTATAAAATTCAGCAGGATATCCTTTTGTATAATATCTGTGGTAAATCGTAGAGAATAAAATTGGTGAATCAATCACTATATAATCTACCTTACCATAACATTCAGCTATTCCTCTATGTTGATTTGCAAATACATAAAGTTGGTCTGAAATTGCAGGGATGTTTTTATCCCATGCTAATCTTTTTGGGAATTCATAAGGATTATTACAACTTATGTGTTTCTTTTTTAATTTGTAAGTTATACCTGCAGCAATTGAAGATTTTCCAATACCAGGTCCACCGAATAGATTTATTAACTTACTCATTTATTTTTTTTGTTTTAATAATATTCTTATATGATACACTTGTATGCATATAATTATAAAGTTTAATACTGCTAATGATACTGTTCCTAATAATGTTGCATAAACCAACCAAACAGTTCCTCCTAATATACCAAATATTCTTAGTTTTAACATGTCCTTTTGTAGAAACTGTGTTATTACTAACAAATTACCAATCCACCCTATTACCTCATACCAATCCATAATGTTTTTTTGTTTGTTATTAAATAAAAAAGGGGGTAATTAAACCCCCTTTTAATTATTTTGATTCTTAGAATCTGTACTTAAGAGAAGCGTTCCATGTACGTCCGAATCCGAACCATACTGAGTTTCTCGTATCTATACCATTCCAAGTTGTTGAAGTTGAAGTAGCATGAATGTTAGAATTAGATTCAGCAATATAAACTGTATCTAATAGGTTATTAACATTTGCTCTAAAGGATAATCCTTTACCAATATTAAAAGTAACACCACCATCTACTAAACCATACGATGGTAATTGTAATGCTCCATCATTATCAGGTGAAGTAAATGCAGAATCTGTAATAGAGTAATCAGCATATAATCCATCTATGAATCTATATCCTAAATCTACATTGAATCTACCTAATCTGTAATCAGCTTCGAAGTAAGAAGTGAATTGTGCTGCATCACCAACTTTAGCATCTTTGGTATAAAGAGTACCTGTACCAATTGATTGTTGATTTTCATCAAATAACTCTGCTGAGAAATCTTTTGTGTATCTCCAATCACCAATTGATAACATACCTTTAAGAGTTAACTTAGAGGTTGCTCTATATGTACCTTCAAATTCGATACCATTGTGTACAACATCAATGTTTCTAAATTGTGCAGAACCATCAACACCTTGTTGGTTAGATAAACTTCTTGTAACGAATCTGTTACCCCATGTTGTAGAGTAAAGGTTTACGTTAGCATTAAATTTAGCTGATGTGAATCCATATCCTAATTCTACTGAACGAATTTCTTCATTTTGCAAATCATCGTTAACGAGGTTTGCGTAGTTAGGGAATACAGTTCCAAACTGAGGTTGTCTTGAAATGAAACCTGCGTTGAAGAATACATTTGATTTTTCATTAAAGTTGTAGTTTGCACCACCTTTAAGATATCCACCACCTACATTAACTTTTTCAGATAATGGTAGTGCTGGTTGGTCAAATAAATCTTCTCTTTGGAATGATTGATTAGATAAACCTGCTTGTAATACTGCAGTTAGTTTAGAATCATCATTGTATTCAATCAAACCATTAACACCTTGCCATCCAACATATCCAATGTTGTAATAGTCAATCTTTGGTCCTCTAATTCCAGTATTTTGGAATGGAGAAGCTTCAATTGTAGTGTTAAGAATTTGTCCTGCTGAGTTCTTGTTACCAGTTGAGTAGTAACCATCAAATCCCATTAGGTTATTTATAGTTCTATAATGATATCCTTTATAGTTTCTTAAATCGATTCCGATTGAGTACTTAAATTTACCACTATCGATTTCTAAGTTAGAGATTGCTCCAACCCAGTCATGAGAGTTCATAGATGCTCTTCTAATAAGACCAGCTCTATTTACACCATCATCTTTGAATCCATTAGATGCGATAAGTTGTCCATCGTATCCACTAATACCACCACTATAAGCATCGGTATTAGAAGTTTGGAATGCAACTACTGCATCGTAATCGATAAATCCATCTGCAGTTCTTGAACCTCTACCATTTTCTAAGTAGTGTTCAGTTAAATCTTTTCTGAAAGGAAGAATATCAGTTTCCGAGTTGTAGTAATTTCTACCTCTTGGACCTGTTCCTCCACCTCTACCTGCTGAACCATATAACGATGTAGCAAGTTTAACGTTATCAGAGATTTGGTAATCCCAGTTAAATGTTGCTAATGGTTTGTTGTAGAAGTTTCTTCTCATAGAAAATTCTTCACCTTGGTAAGTACCACCATTTGAGTTCCATCTTCTATCAATTCCTTCAGAACCGAAGTTTTGGTAATCTCTAATAGATACCCACACATCTCTCTGATGGTGCCATTGTCCAGCCCCTAAGAAAGAAAAGTTCAAATCGTGCTTTGAACCTTCTGGTGAATAACCAACTGCGAAAAAGTAAGTATATCCCTCACCACTTGTGTTGTAGATATATCCATCACCTTGCCATCTTGATAACAAGAAAGATGAAGCCCATCCTTTTTCGTTTTTACCTGTATTATAGGTAGCAGTAGTTTTGAAGTATCCATCGTTCCCTGCCATTTGAGCAACAGAACCACCTTCTTCTTTTTCAGCAGCTCTTGTAAAGATTGATACAGTTCCACCTACTGATGGTACTGCTAATCTTGAAGCTCCTAAACCTCTCTGAATTTGGATTCCACTTGCAACATCAGTAAGACCTTGCCAGTTACTCCAATAAACCCATCCATTTTCCATATCATTTACTGGTTGCCCATTGATAAGGAATGATGTGTTTCTTTGGTCGAATCCTCTTAAAGAGATTCTTGAATCACCGTAACCACCACCTTGTTTGGTAGCGTAGACACCAGGTGTCTTGTTCATGATTTCTGGGAACTCTAAGTTACCCACCTTTAGTGCAATTTCACTTGCCCTAATCGTTGATACTGCTACTGGTGTTTCTCTCACCTTCGCAACATCAATTACTCCTGATGTAACAACTACTTCTTGAAGTGCATTCAAGCCTTGTAGTAATTCCACCAACAGTCCATCTTTCGCAGTTACTTCTTTAGATTCATATCCTAGATATGAAAATAGGAGAGTATCTCCTGCGTTTGCCGATTGAATAGTAAAGTTTCCATCGAAATCAGTAACAACTCCATCATCTGTACCTTGTACAAGAATGGTTGCTCCTGGTAATGGTTGTTTACCATCAGAATCAACTACTTTTCCACTAATTTGTGCAAAAGTACTAAATGATGATAACATCATCAATCCAACTAATAATAGTTTTTTCATTTGTAATTTCTGATTTTTGATTAAATTAAACATAACTAATTGCATACTACGAACCATCGTTACTGATTTCATAGTAAATTTTAATATTTTCGTGTATTGTATTTGTGCTTGTAAATTTCCCCAGGTTAGGGGTGTAAGTGCTATCACAACTTTCGTTGTTTATGATATTTTGGATAGTGTCCATGTAAACCATTTTTGTCTTTTAATAACTATTGTATATATGTAAAAGTAATGTTACCAAATTGTAACTTTTTTAATATTATACACTCTTCAATTCATTAAGAGCGTTCTTGTATGTAAGTTCTGATTGAAGTCCTGAGTATCTACCAACTTCTTCTCCATCCTTTTCAATAATAACTGTTGGTACTGACCGTACAAAGTATTTTTGGGCAACTTCAAATTCTTCATCAATATTTATATTCCTAAAAGATACATCTGAATAACCTGTTTTAACTTTTTCCATAATCGGTGTTAACATTTTACATGGGCCGCACCATTCTGCGTAGAATTTTTTTACTTCAATCATTTTTTTTCTCCTATTAAATTATTATTTTAACCATCACACGCAACACAATCTGGATCAACTGCTCTTGTTGCGATATCACCTCTAAGAACTGATTCAGTTCTCATATAATATAACGTTTTAATTCCCTGCTTCCAAGCTTCCATTGTAACTTGATTAATCCACTTTGGTGAAGCAATAGATGGGAACGCTAGGTTTAAGGAAACTCCTTGGTCAATATACTGTTGTCTTACACCAGCTTGTTTAACCAAGTCCATTTGGTTGATTTCCTTAAACGTTCTGAACACATCCTTGACAGGGTATATTTTTTCTCTATCTCCATTTTCGATTTCATTACAAAGTACCATTTTACCTTCTAAGTAACACCATTTACTTAGTTCTTTGATATCTTGTACTGAACCCCCATCTTCCATTATCTTATCCCAAGTTTCTTTGTTGTTAATACCTGCTTTTCTTAGAACCTTTACTAACTCATTGTTCTTTCTAATGAAAGTTCCTTTTGCAGTTTGTTCGGTGAATACATTCGCTGCCCAAGGTTCAATACCAGCAGATACATTTCCAGCTAATTTAGAGTTACTAACTGTTGGAGCAACTGCTCTTAAGTGAGTATTTCTAAATCCACTTTCTCTACACCATAGTGGTTCACCATATTCTGATGCTAAATCTCTTGATGCTCTTTCTGATTCTATCTTTAACTGAGAAAAAATCTTACGAGTTTCAAATTGAGCCTCCATACCTTCAAATGGAATACCATTTTGTTGTAGGTAAGTGTGCCATCCTAAAACTCCT